>Ga0302296_1000242_pt1 | contig 48533 bp, 49 predicted proteins | sample III_Fen_N3_1_FD_194546 | JGI IMG/M metagenome (GOLD analysis project Ga0302296, IMG submission 194546) | Peat permafrost microbial communities from Stordalen Mire near Abisko, Sweden - III_Fen_N3_1 | ecosystem: Environmental > Terrestrial > Soil > Wetlands > Permafrost | place: Sweden: Abisko... | reverse complement strand
TATTCTGCTTCCTTAATTGAGTCGATGGCTTACTAAGGTAGTTTGCATTGACTTCGCCCAATTTCTCCGATATTGAAGATACCTTTGAAAGTATGAAAGATGTTATTCTGTAGGGTGGTTTCATATGTTTGTGATACTATCATTTGATACTATCAAAGATAGTGATTGCTATATACATTTGCAACGGGCAAATTTGGAATAGCAGATGAATAAAGAAGAAAAGAAAGAAACAGCAAGGGACTGTCAAGTTGCTGAAAAGCAACTGGCGATCGACGATTGAAGGATGTTCATGATGAAAAAACACGGCAGCTAACATCAGGTAAGCCACAGGCTGCCACTCAGGCGAAATACGCCTTCGTTCCGCCCGCGCCCTAGCTGCCCGTTAGCGGCAAGTGTTGAGCCCGTATTTTAACATCATCAAGTATTTTGGAAATGAAAGAAATTAAAATTCAACCAATGACTGCAGATTCCTGGGCAGATGTTGCAAGGATTTATGAATCTGGGATTGCGACAAAGAATGCAACTTTTGAGATTAAATCACCTGATTGGGATACTTGGAATATTGCTCACAGGCAGGACTGTCGATTGATAGCCCTTATTGATGAAAAGATTGTCGGATGGGCCGCATTGTCAAATGTTTCCAGCAGATGTGTATATTCCGGTGTAGCCGAGGTAAGTGTCTATATCGATTCCGATTTTCGTGGTAAGGGTGTTGGTGATAGATTAATGACAGATCTAATATCGGAATCTGAGTCAAATGGAATTTGGACTTTGCAAGCTGGAATATTTCCAGAAAATACCGGTAGCCTTCGATTACATGAGAAACACGGTTTTCGACTGATAGGCAAAAAGGAGCGGATTGGTAAGATGGATGATATCTGGAGAGATGTCTTGCATCTTGAGCGTCGAAGTATGATTGTGGGGATTAATTGATAAATTTATGACCTCAAAATGACCAACCGTTTTTCATTAGCGGATTGTGTCGATGCTAACACATTTTGTTCAATCAAAACAATCAAGAACATGGCAACAATTTTGAAAAGTGAAGACAGAAACTTCACTGAAAATCCAAACAAGATTGATGGATTTCGGATTTTCACAGATAGCTTAAGGAGTGCAAAGGGTGTGGATCCAGAGAATCTGAATTTCGACATTCGATTATTAAACCCTGGTCAATGCTCTGCACCATATCATTTCCATAAATATGCCGAGGAGTTGTTTATGATTATGTCAGGCGAATCAACATTGAGGACTCCAAACGGATTTGAGATTGTCAAGTCTGGAGATATGATGTTCTTTGAGAAGGGTGAGAGTGGGGCACATCAACTTTACAATCACACTGATTCACCATGCCAATTTCTTGATGTAAGGACTTATATCGGATTTGATTTGTGCGAATATCCTGATTCTAATAAAATGTTTATAGCCCCCTCAAATGAGATATTCGACAAGGACTCGACGGTGAATTATTTTAAGGGCGAGGAGCAGATTCCTGAAAAGTGGAAGCATGATTGGAAATAAAAACACCTGCCGCTAACACCACCTAAGCCACAGTAAACCAATGAAATACATTGGTTTCCCGCGCCCTAGCTACCCGTTAGGGGCAACTAAAGAACGCACGTATTTTGGTTCCTGCAACCTTGAAATAAAGAAAGAATGGATCGTGGGGTTTTGTCCAGACGAAGAAAAAAATGTATTTTTAACTTTAGCAGATATCCGATTATAGAAGAGTAGGATTGCTTTTGACATAAGTTGTCTTACTTTAGATTTATTTGCTGAGAATATTTTTGAAAATCAATTTAAAACGTAATTATGGTATTAGGGTATGCAAAGAGGATGTCTTATTTAAAAGCTTCAGAAATAAGAGAGATATTAAAAGTAACAGAACGACCTGAAGTAATTTCATTTGCTGGAGGATTACCTGCTCCAGAACTTTTTCCGGTTAAGGAAATAAAAGAAGTAAACAGAATTGTACTAGATGAATCTGGACACAAGGCTTTGCAATATACAACCACAGAAGGGTACGCACCCTTGCGATCGTGGATTGCCGACAGAATGAATACTCGGCTTGGTACTTCATTTGACCGTGACAATATATTAATAACGCATGGCTCTCAACAAGCACTTGACCTCTCGGGTAAAGTTTTCTTGGATAAAGGAGATATAGTATTATGCGAAAGCCCTACCTATCTTGCTGCAATTAGTGCTTTCAGAGCCTATGAGTGCAATTTCATCGAAGTCCCTACAGACAAAGATGGTATGGTAATGGATGAACTTGAAAAATTGCTTCAAAATACAACAAATGTAAAATTGATTTATGTAATTCCTGATTTTCAAAATCCAACCGGAAGGACCTGGAATTATGAACGACGAAAACAATTGGCGGAGTTTGCAACGAAATACGGTGTAATAGTCGTTGAAGACAATCCTTACGGTGAATTGCGCTTCGAGGGAGAACCGTTACCCTCTGTAAAATCATTCGATAAGGAAGGTTACGTCCTTTGCACAGGTAGTTTTTCCAAAATATTTTGTCCCGGTTATAGAATTGGCTGGATTGCCGGAGACAAAGATATTATACGCAAATATGTTTTGGTAAAACAAGGAACTGATTTGCAGTGTAATACAATAGCCCAAATGGAAATTGCCAAATATCTTGAGCTATATGATATTGATAAACATATTTCAAAAATAATTAAGACATACAGGTTTCGAAGAGATTTGGCAGTCAAAACAATGGAAAAAGCATTTCCAAAAGGTATTACATTTACCCGACCACAAGGAGGACTATTTTCTTGGGTTGAGCTTCCTGAAAACATCAATGCACGAGATGTCCTTGTAAAATGCCTTGAAAAGAATGTTGCATATGTTCCTGGCGGCTCATTCTTTCCAAACAGTGGAAAAGAAAATACTTTTAGGATTAATTTTTCTAACATGCCAGAAGATAGAATTGTTGAGGGTCTTGAACGTCTTGCTGACGTATTGAATGAGTTTGTCAAATAGATATTGAATAATTCAGATGTTTAAACACCGACTGATAGAGAAACTAAAAAGTCTTGAGGCTGAGCATTATACCTCTACTGATGGATTGTGGAAATGAAAATTAGCTGCCCCTAACATCAGCTAAGCCACAGTAAACCAGTGAAATACATTGGTTTCCCGCGCCCTAGCTACCCGTTAGGGGCAACTAAAGAACGCACATGTTTTGGTTCATGCAATTGTGAAACAAAGAAAGATAAGAGCGTTGGGTTTTAGCCTGATGACGGAGAATGAAAATATTCAAGTTCAGCGAATGTCCGATTCTTAATTGAACCTTAGACTTTGAAGGGATTAAGCTCGACAGATAAACCCAAAGCAGCAGCAATACGATAGAAGGTTGAGACCCTTGGTTCGGTTTTACCATTCTCGACACGAGAAATGTAGGATTTGTTTGATCCCACACGATTGGCAAGCTCTTCTTGAGTAAGATGTGCGTTTTTCCGAGCTTCCTCGATTAATTGGCCATTATAATAAGCTTGAGCCTCTTTAGAAAATTTCTCACGAGATGGGGTTCCTTCCTTACCGTATTTTTCGTCAAGATGATCGTTAAAAGTAGGATATTTTCTGATCTTATCTAGGTTCAATTTTGTTCTATCTATTGTATTCATAAATTTTCCTCCATAATTAATTTTTGTGCTATCGCGATTTGTTTGTCGTAATCAGCGGTTGATTTTTTGATAAAGCCATTTAGCAGGAAAATTTCATTTGCATTGATTATGTTATCGTTGTCAATAGCAAATATTATGACCCTGTATTCATTATCCACCGATATTCGCATTTCATAAAAGTCAGTGTTGACTAGGTGTTTGACAAATTTCGTGCTAATATTTCTTTCATTTCGAATCTGGTCTAGAACATAATCAACTTTCTTCTGGCCTCGTGTGTTAAGCGAGTCATAGAATTTATTAAAAGCAGGTGTTCTAAAGAAGATTCTAACCATGTCGCAAAGATATTAATAAAGTTGCTCAAATGATTAACTTTGTCGGATATTTTTTTGCTTTTGACCGTTTAACTTGTGCTGATAAGCATAATTGTATGCCAAATGTTGTTTGTGAATAATATAAAAATACACAACAATGGCGACAGCAGATGAGGAATATTGTAAGATAAGAAGATTTTAAAGTGCATATAATAAGGATTATGCATCGACGAATAAATAAAAATTAGCTGCCCCTAACATCAGCTAAACCGCGGTAAACAAATGAAATACATTGGCTTACCGCGCCCTTGCCCTCCGTTAGGTGGTATGTTAGAGCCTATAGGTTTTGGACTCTGCAATTTTGAATCAAACATCCAAGAGAAAGACGTGTTAACAAGAGTTGTGTACCATTCATAATTTAATTTACTAAGTCATATGCGAAGAAAGTTTTATTTAATAGTATCATTGGTTGGTATTGCATTATTATCATACTCTCAAGAAAAAATTGCCGGAGTCGATGCTTGTTTGTTTTCAATAAAATTAAGCAAGACCGACACTGTCAATTTTATTACGACCGATACAACCTTTAAGCAAAAGAAACCTATTATTATTTTTCTACAGGGCTCCCTTCCGATTCCTATAGTAATTAAATATAATGCCAACGTTCCGCAGATGACCTTTACGCAGTTGACATTTCTTGCTAATTTCGATTATCAAAAGTTTGTGGATAAATTTAATTTCGTAATTATCTCAAAACCTCATGTGCCGGTATTCGCACAAGTAGAAACACTTAATTCAGATTATGAGTCCGTTCCAGATTTGACATCTCCCAAAGGATACTCTTCTGAATATATGAATGATAATTATCTTGAAATGTATGTAAAAAGAACAAGAGCCGTAATCGATTTTTTAAGAAAGCAAAAGTGGGTAGATAAATCAAATATCTCTCTTGTCGGGCATTCAGAGGGAGCATTGGTCGCAATCTGCACCTATGAAAATAAACCAAAACAAATAAAAGCAGTTGGTTTCTTATCTGGCTCAGTTGATGGTGCGTTTAGTATCGGCATTGCAAAGGAACGGAATGAGCAAATTCTTAAGAAAAAAAATGCTTTGGAAACTCAAAACCGTATTTATTCATACTGGAATAATTGGAAAGATTATGCAAAAGGTATTGATAATTTTAATCAAGGAAAGGCGACACTTAAATATTGGGTTAGTATTAGCCGGAGTTTCAGGGAAGACTTAATTAAAATGAAAAAACCACTTTTTATGGCTTACGGTACGGAGGATTATCCTAAATGTATTGGATATGATTTTTTACCTTTATATTTTGAGATTGAGGGAAAGAAAAATTATAAAATGTATCCGGTAATAGGTGGAAATCATAATTTTGATGAATTAGATTCAAATGGTGAAAAAATCGAAAAAGGCCATTGGCCCGAAGTGATGAATGAGTTCACTAAATGGTTGGAAACACAAAAATAAAACGCCCTCGAAATAATAGCTCCAATACTTCGCAAGCTGGACAACGGTAAGTTTGATTACAGATGACAGATTCATGGCTATCATAATTGATTTCTACGATGATTATTGCAGATGAATTAAGAAAAAGAAAGAAACAGCAAAGGAATGTCAAGTTGCTGAAAAGCCTCTGGTGGTCGACAATTGAAGGATAGTCATGAATAAAAACACACCCCTAACATCGGCTAGGCTGCTGTAAACCAATGCTTCGCAATTGGTTTACAGCGCCCTAGCCACCCTTTAGCTGTAATTTTAAAATCGGGCTCTTTAGGCCCTTCAAAAATTCATCAAAGATGTTTACAGATTTCAAAGATTTAATGGCAAAGAAAACGACAGAAGAGTTGGTCGCTTTATTGAGAGATTACAAAAGATATTCATCTTATGCAATTATAGATGCCGCAAATGAGCTGAGTAGTCGTGGGCATTTATTCTCTGTAGATGAAAATACATTGATACTTAGAAACATTCATGAACTTAAAGAGACAGAGGATCGAGAGTCAAGATTAGGCTTAGACTTAAATGCTGTTTCAAATTGTGATGCCCCAAGAATTTATTCCCAACGCGCTATTAATGCGTTTTGTATTTTTTTCTCTGTTATATTTGGTGCATTCCTATTAGCATCAAATGTTGCTGATAAAAAGAAAAAACTATTAGTAATAGCATTTGGTTTCGTCTATACTTTTATAACCATCTTTGTTGTTAATCTATTGACCGATGTATCTTCATCATATGTGTTTCCATTAATGATGAATTTGATTGGTTCACTTATTTTAATTCGATTATTTTGGAAAAAATTTGTGGGGAATGATATCAAATACCAAAAAAAGCCGATTTGGAAACCACTGATAATTTCAATTCTTATTACTCTACCATTTGCAGTTGCTATGTTTCTTTAAAAAAACTGCAGCAAACGGGCAGCTATAATAGAGCGCGTCAAATAATCTTATTGCAATGTTTTGGAGAAGATAAGATACACCAAACCCTAACAACTCTTTAAATTCATCCTAGATTTGCAACTATGAAATGGATTTCTGCTTCATCTTGTAACATTAAAAAGAATTAAATGAAAATCATAGTAAGGTCATTCATATTACTGATTATTTTTTTAACCTGCCTTTTTTCAACTGGTTGTACCCAAACTGATGATTTGGTCAATTTGAATGACGAGGTAGCCATCGATGCCGACGGGAATGTTTATAAAACCGTTACAATCAATGACCAGATTTGGATGGCCGAAAATCTTAAAACTACCCGTTATTGTAATGGAGATTTAATAGATCCTGGTCCCAATCCCCCCAAAACATATCCGTATTTTCTTGATTTGTCCAAAGAATCTGAGCCAAAATATCAGTGGCCATGTAATGGTGAGGAGGATCATGTAACAATGGGTGGTAGACTTTATACTTGGTATGCAGCTATGGATAATCGTAGCATTTGTCCTGTAGGATGGCATTTGCCATCTGATGAAGAGTGGCAGAGCTTAAAGACGTTTCTAACTACTCACGATTATGGGAGATATACTAAAGAGGGCAAACGTAAAGTTAACGCAGACATAGGTATTGCTCTTGCATCAGGAATTGAAAATTGGGCGAGTGCACCTAAATCAACCTTTTTAGATGAAGATTTTATTTGCAATGATTATACCGAGCACAACACAACAGGCTTCTCGGCAATGCCTTCGGGTCTTTTTTGCGGTGATTTTGTCTATCCCGGGTTGATTGCCATTTGGAGAAGTACTTCTCCAGTGAATTCCTGGAGTTTAGATTATATGGGAACCGATCTTGATAGTGGTGGGATTCAAATACCTTGGACTTTATGGAATATAGGAGTGTATGGCATAAAACCATATGACGGTTATTCTGTACGTTGTATAAAAGATGGTGCCGACGCTGGACAAGACTCCATTTACGATGGAATCATCAATTTGACAATTTCAAACCCGACAGTTTTGATCAGATCATCAAATATCTATGTGGAGATAACTTCTGACGGTGGTTCTACCATTACGGAACGAGGACTATGCTGGAATACTGCTCCAACGCCGACCATCGACTTACCTACAAAGACGGCAAATGGTTCTGGCAAGGGACAGTTTCTCGCTGAGATTACAGGCCTTACTTCATCGACAACCTACTTTATACGTGCTTATGCGACAAACAAATATGGGACAACTTACAGCCGTGAGATTCAATTTACTACGAAGGATGAAGTGGTTGACTATACAACATTTGCAGCATTTGCAATCACAGCTTACACTGCGACGAGTGGTGGAAATGTCATTTCTGATAGAGGATCGGCTGTTACAACACGTGGGGTTTGCTGGAACACCTCTCCAGATCCAACTATTTCCAACAATAAAACAACCGATGGCACTGGGATTGGCAGTTATACAAGCAGCATAACTGGTTTGACAGCTAAAACGCTTTATTATGTACGAGCATATTTTATCAATGGTGATGGAACAGTGTACGGAAATCAGCAAAGTTTTACTACCTCAAATACTGTAAACGATATTGACGGCAATATGTATAACACCGTAAAAATAGGTGCTCAGACATGGATGGTGGAAAACTTGAAAACCACGAAATACAACGATGGCACATCCATACCTTTAATTAGTGAAGGTACAGCTTGGTCAGCACTATCATCCCCCGGTTACTGTTTATACAACAATGTCGCTGACAATATGGGCACCTATGGTGTATTATACAATTGGTACACTGTAAATACAGCGAAGCTTGCCCCAATCGGTTGGCATGTACCCACTGATACAGAATGGACCGCGCTTGAAAACTACCTAATAGCAAATGGCTTCAATTTCGATGGTACAACAACTGGCAATAAAATTGGCAAATCCATGGCTGCTACTTCTCAATGGGCTGTTATTTACGGCTGGGCTTCACCATCAACTACGGGTACTATCGGTAATGATTTTTCAAAAAATAACACTTCCGGTTTTGCCGGTTTTCCAGGTGGTTTCCATTCCAACGATGGGTTCTACGGGGTTGGCGACTACGGTTATTGGTGGAGTTCTACTCAGAACGGGATGAACAACGCCTGGTATCGCTACCTGAGCAATTACTATAGCGGTGTTTACGAAAACTACTGTAGTAAGCAAAATGGGTACTCTGTTCGTTGCCTCAAGGATTAATAATTTACCATTTTGTAATACATTGCGAAGCGGTCGAATTAAGAAATAAGATAAAATATTACAGCCGCTAACGGGTAGCTAGGGCGCGCTATTGAAAGCTATTGCAATTTTTGTATATTTGAAGATAGAAACTTCGTGTATGTGCTTTAAGATTCTGACATCTGAGATGCTTTTAGAATTCACTTTGAGAGTGAAGGATTCTCCTATCAATAAGTTAAATAGGATGCAGACTCTTGAATTGCCGGTGGATTATTTCCAATTCCACAAATCCGTGTCATCTGTCTATTCTTCAAAGATAGAGGGTGAGGATATTGATTTCGACAGCTATTTCAAGTTCCGGTTCATGAAAGTTGTATTTAAAGCTGACTACACCAGGAAGGTGGATGATTTGTACGCTGCTTATGATTTTATTGATACCAATAGCTTGACTCTTGATAACGTCAAGAAGGCTCATTCGATATTGAGTTCCAATTTGTTGCCTGATATCCATCAAGGACGCATTCGTACTAATCCGATGTTTGTGATAAACAATAACGATCAAATTGAATATGTTGCAACGAGTCCTGATCAAGTGAATACTGAATTTGAGAAGCTATTTGACGATATAAATACACTTCAGACAAAAGAGTTGAATTCCTATGAGATATTCTATTATGCCTCTTTGATTCATTTGGTTTTTGTCAAGATTCACCCTTTTCAGGATGGGAATGGTCGTACCGCTCGATTTTTGGAAAAGTGGTTTCTACAGGAAAATCTGGGTGAAAAAACAAATTTGGTTCAATTGGAGAAGAACTACTTCCTTAAGTTGGCTGGTTACTACAAAAATATCAAGAAACTTAGCGTAGAATACGAAGACTTGGATTATCGCAAAAGCCTTGATTTTCTTCTGATGACTGTTCAGTATCTGGATGAGAAATAAAAAAGCACAGCCGCTAATACCACCCAAATCGCAGCAAACCCATGCGTCGCAATGGGTTCGCCGTGGTCTGGATACCCATTAGCCCTAATCGTAAAATGCACTAAAAACCTTTACAACAATGAGAAACAAAATTCTTTCTTTCATTGGATTTGCAATTGTGCTATTAGGAATATCACTTTTGGGATATTCATTTACTCTGGATAGATATACGGATGTAAATGCTTATAATGAGAGATCTCTTTCAATTAATAGCTCTGCATTTGATGCCTCTGAGCAATTCGCAGCATTGCGTGATGAATATTTGACATCCAAGATTGCATTGGAGAATTATGGATTAACCGCACTAATAGTAGGTGTTATGGTTTTGATTGTAAGTGCAATAGGCTATAAGAGACTTAAGGCTCCAAGCAAAAGAATTTGGTTAATATTTGTAGGATTGTGTGCCTCTGTCTTGATTTGTTTGGCATCTGTTGGAGAATTATATTTTGAGATGTATCGAGGCAGTTATCCACATTGGGCAGATTCACTAGGTATACCTTTATTTTCAGTTCCGATTTTACTGTTCGTTTTATTACTTTGGACAGGTATAATGTTGATTTGGATGCAAAGTCCATTTATATCAGGCGTTGGATTGTTTCCTTTGAATATCCGTAACTCGAATAAGTTTTTATTGATTGTTCTTATTCTTACGACAATTATTCTGTTGTATCTCCTTGTAACAGGATCATTTTGGATGGTAATTCCAGGTGCATTTTGGATATATTTCTATTTGTCAATAATTCAAGGAAGGATCCAGACAAAGAAATTGAAAGAATAAAAACGACTAGGGCTAATACTAGCTAAACAGCTGTAAACAAATGATTTGAAATTTGATTACCGCGCCCTAGCCATCCGTTAGCACTTATTTTAGAGCGCACAGATTAAGGTCTTTGCGATTGTGAAACAAACATCCAAGAGAAAGAAACAGCCTCAGAAATGTTGCAATGGTCATGAAAAAAAGAATTAGGGATTTTGGTTTCGGCCGATAAAGAAAGATTGAGTTCAGCAGTGGATAAAAAAACTGCAGATAATCAGGATTGAGGATTCGGTCTACAATGACAACTTCAATATACAGTAGAAATCGGATTTTCATACGGATTTAAAATTTCTGGTTCACTGCTGATTCCGAATTGATTGAAAAAGAAATGGTCTAGCCTTGACACGGGATTCTTGATAGAGTGTAGTTGTATCGGCAGATCATAATAGTCTAAGAAGAAAATTAATAATAAAAAGTGAGTTATGACAAAGACGAGAATTATAGTATTATCATTGCTTCTGATTGGAGCATCAGTATTGATTCTAGTGTTGGGGGAGGATTCCAAGACAAATATTGATGAGGGCTTGGTGAGTTTCTTTTCGGGGATATTAATGGGTGCGGGATTACTGACTCTTTTAAATGAGCTTTTAAGGCGAAAGAAGCGAGTAACAACTGATGTGAAAACTGAAAATCCAGAAGATTAAAAACAAATGCTAACATCGCCTAAGCCACAGCCGCTAAGGCGGCCGCGGTCTAGATACCCGTTAGTGGTCATTTTGGAAATCGCGCAACTCGACCAACTTCGTATGCTAACGGTCGATAAAAGCAAGTAATCAGCAAATTGCTAAAATGCTGATTATCAATGGTGGCATTTGACCGTTAGTCAGAATTAGTAATGAACGAGGATAGTTTTCCGGAAGTGTCATGTAGTTCCACCATATCAAATTCATCTTTGGATAAGGATACATTAGCAACTGGCGAGACACGCTTGTTGTTGGAAAAGAGTCGAGCCCGTTGGAAATCGGAAAACGGCCAGCTTACGGTAAACTTGAACGAAGTGGAAGTTGTTACCGACAAGAAGGATAAGCAGCAATCATTCCGACTGGATAGGGGGGCGTACTATTTTGGTTCAAATTTCACGCTGGACTTGAAAACATTACAATCGACAAATTCAATGATGGATGCTTTTTATCAAATACCAGGTTTCTCAATAAAAAGAGATCCTAATGTTATAAATAACTCCGTTGCAATCAAATATAAATACTTAATTAATAATAAGGATGTTGTTTGTTTTGTTGATAATAGTCAGATAGAGACAGAGGATCTCATGAACATTAGCATAGATGAAGTTGAGATGATCGATGTCTTGAAAGATCCAATCTATGCAACCCAATTCAATTCTAGCTCAGTTATCGTTTGCGTATACCTTAAACGTGGAAGGAAGAACGAACTTGACAACACTCTGAATGCCAGTCAGAAAATTGTCATACCGATGGGTTATTCAAAACCCTCAGCATTCTACGTCCCTGGGTATTCGACCCCTGCCGAGCGTCAAGAATTAAAACCTGATTATCGGAGCACCCTTTATTGGAACCCCTTTGTTATTACAGGTGCTGATGGAAAGGCCGATTTCCAGTTTACCACAGCAGATGACAAAGGACCTTTCACCGTGATTGTTGAGGGAATTACCAAAGAAGGTCAAGCAATCAGGTTTAAAGGCAAATTAAATCGATAATGTTAGGTCCAATTTTAGAATCGCACATTTATTCATTTTTGCGATATTGAAGCAAAGAAATTTGCAATTTTATTAGAAACTTGCGACTGATTAAAATACCAGATTCAAATGACTGCCGATAAACAGAATTCCCGATTTCAACTACCTAAAAAACAACGGATTAAATGCTTTGTTTGGAGCTTAATTTATGTATTGTTTATTGTTTGGGTAGACAACTATTGGTGGCTATTATTGTTGCCAGTGATTTTTGATGCATTTATTACCCACTATGTGCCATGGAATTGGTGGAAAAAATCGAAGAACAAGACGTTGTTAAGTGTGATGGGTTGGGTTGATGCAATAGTGTTTGCATTGGTAGCCGTCTATTTCATCAACGTCTATCTTTTCCAAAACTATCAGATCCCAAGTTCATCGCTTGAAAAGAGTTTATTGGTTGGTGATTTTCTATTAGTCAGTAAGGCAAGTTTTGGCCCTCGTGTCCCAAATACTCCGCTTTCTTTTCCATTGGCTCAGCATACCTTGCCGATCCTAAATTGTAAGTCATTCATAGAGAAACCCCAGTGGAATTATCGTCGTTTAAAGGGCTTTGATGAGTTGAAGCGTGATGATATTGTAGTATTCAACTTTCCAAACGGAGATACAGTTGCAACGAAGTATACAAATCCTGATTATTACACCTGGTGTTACATGTACGGTAAGGATAATGTGTTAGGGAGAAAAGACATCTTTGGCGACATTATTTATCGACCGGTCGATAGACGTGAGAATTATGTGAAACGATGTGTAGCCATTGCTGGAGATTGGCTTCAGATAAAAGATAATCAGGTATATGTTAATGGCCAAAAACAGAAGAGAATTCCAGGAATGCAATTAAACTACTTTGTTCAAACAGATGGTACCTATTTGTCCAGATCCTTGAAAAGAGAATTGGGAATTAGCCATGAGGATGATTCACTGATGATTAAAAACGGTCAAAGTGAGCAGGTAAATCAAATGAATGCACAGCATATTCAAGAGATTGGATTAGATCCCAGATTACCAGTCTACCACTTCCCGTTGAACGAGGAAACATATGATAAAATGCTCAAAGTAAGGGGCGTTACTAAGATTTTAATGGAACATTCAGTGAGTAAGGATATGTTCCCACTCGGAGGACATAAAAACTGGACACGTGATAATTATGGGCCGATTTGGATACCTAGAAAGGGGATGACACTAACACTTAATGCTTACAACATTTCAATTTACGAACGTGCCATTCGGGTCTATGAGAACAACAAACTCGATTTCATTAATGGAATTTTTTACATAAATGGCAAGGCCACAAAAACATACACTTTCAAAATGGATTATTACTGGATGATGGGTGATAATCGTCACAATTCAGCTGATTCCCGTTATTGGGGATTTGTGCCTGAGGATCATATTGTCGGTCGCCCGGTATTCGTCTGGTTATCGTTGGACAAAGATAAAAGTTGGTTAAAGGGCAAGATTCGTTGGAGCAGATTCTTTAAAAATGCTGAGAATTGATATAAGACAAAAACAAAAAAACTGGGCTTAGCTACCCGTTTGCTCTCATTCTAGAATCGCACATATTGAGGGATTAGCAGATTTGAAACAAACATCCAAGAGAAAAATTCAGCATCTGAAGAGGTGCAATGTTCATGATAGAATGAGTATGGCGATTATCTCAGCCGGTGACGATGGATTTAGTAAACAAAAAATAGTAGAAAAATACTAACGACTCTTTGATTGCAATTCGAATTGGACATATGGCGAGAACACTTGGTGAAGTCCCGATAATGATTCAAAAATTTAAAAATACATGTTGCATTAATACCTTTGTGCATTACTTAGTTTTAGCTCTGACTACGCATCACCAAACACTTTAAAAAAATTTATGAGACGCATCTTTACTTTAATCTTACTCTTGACATTCATTTGTGATTTAACTTTCTCCCAAACAAATAATGGGGATATTTCAAGATATGTCACTTTTGTGGAGGGCCAACAAACTTCAGCAAAAGACTATATATTGAATTTATTTAAAAAGTATGATATTGTTGTTCTTTGCGAAAGGAGCCACCGCGAAACAACCCAATACAACTTGATTTATGATATTGTAAGTTCACCTTTTTTCATTCGAAATGTAGGTAATATCTTTACGGAAGTTGGCTCAATTAGCACTAGGCAAAATACCTTGAATTTTATAAAAACAAAATTCAAAAATGATAGCATAAAACAACTACAACAAGCAGCAGTATATCAAAATGGTTCATTTCCTCCATTTTGGAATAATACAAACTTCTACGAATTTACTGGAAAATTAAACACCTTAAATTGTCGCTTAGATAAAAGGTCACAGATTAATCTATTAACATCGGGCACCAGAAATCCGACAATGGCGCAAAGAGAAAACATTGGAACTATGAAACAATATATTATTGAGAATCTTTCAATGCGAGATAGTTTAATGGCAAGTTATATTATAAATTCCTTCGATAGTATCAGGAAAAATTCTAGTCGGAAAAAGGCATTAGTTATTATGAATTACAGACATGCATTTTCTAAAACGCTCTCAAATAGTAGAGAAGTTAACGTTGGAGATTATTTGAAGAGGCATTATGAAGATAAATATGCAAATGTTTATATAAATGGCTTATCGTTTACGCAAAATATACCTGCGTCGGAACGGAATAAGCTTCAAATGTTTCAGAATGGCGATCAAATCCCAATTCAATTTGGAAAATGGGATGCAGCATTTAAACAAACTAAAAAAGAAAATCTGGGATTTGATTTTTCAAACTCCCCTTTTGGGAGTGATAGTCTTGATATTTGGACATCTCCAACAAATGATCATTATGAAGATATTTTTACTGGTTTTGTTTACTATTTACCAATAGGAAAACATAGATTATCTACTGGCGTAAAGAATTTTTTTAAAGGAGTTGATTTAGAACAAATCATAAAGGATTGGAATTTATTCAATAAAGCACTGGGTAAGAATGAAGAAAGAAAATGCACCCCTGAATTTAAAGCTGCATTAGAACAAGAGATGTCAACAGAGCGGTCGTCCGGTTATCCTGATTTGGAACAATATGAGATTAGTATTGATCAATGGTTGAAGAAATAAAAAAAACGAGGGCAAACATCACCTAAACCAGAGCCGCTAAGGCGGCCGCGGTCTGATTACCCATTTGTGGAAATGTTAGAGGCGGACTATTAAGCATCACCAATGAGACAATCAATTTTTTTAATCCTGCTGATTTTGACTTCCAGCAACGTGTTTTCTCAGGAAGATTCTAAACGGATTAAGGTATCGAAGGATATTGAGTTGATAAAAATAACTGATAATGCTTTTGTTCATGTGTCTGTTTCGACAATTCCCCCGTATGGAAAAGTATCTTCCAATGGACTGATTTTCATAAATAAGAATGAGGCTTTTCTGTTCGATACTCCGGTGACTGATAGTTTGACAAAGACGTTGGTTTCGTGGATGAGTCACAAGATGGGATTGAAGATTGTTGGATTTGTTCCTAACCACTGGCATAATGACTGTATGGGCGGATTGGGATATCTGCAAAGTCAAAAAGTGAAAAGCTATGCAAATCAAATGACCATTGATATTGCAAGATTAAAAAAGCTTCCTGTTCCGGACTTTGGATTCAGGGATTCACTAAAACTTCAATTGGGAGATAAGACAATTGAGTGCTACTATTTGGGCAGGGCGCATTCGACAGACAATATTGTCGTCTGGATTCCTTCGGAGCTGATTTTGTTTGCTGGTTGCATGATGAAGAGTTTGGCAACGATCAATTTGGGCAATACTGCAGATGGTGATTTGAAGGCATATCCGATAACGATTGAGAAAGTCGCAATTAAATTTCCGATGGCTAGATTTGTGATCCCTGGCCACGGACAATTTGGTGGGATGGAGTTGGTGAACCACACTAAAGAGCTGATAAACAATAGATAAGTGTTAATGAAGAGCATGATTTCCCAAGTTGGTACATATCTTTAATACCGATTGTTGATTATGGATGTAAGTATCTTCATTTTTAATGATTTCTTTCGAAGTCTTCATTGGTTTAAGTTCATTATGTGGATAACACTTTTTGTAGCCACTTTTATGTTTCTAAGCGGATTATTAGAGCTACTTTAAAAAAAAGTGGTCGAAATGTCGAATTTTGTAAAATAGAATTTTAAGATACTCTGATACCATAGTTTTTATCTTTTACGCACTTTATTTTTTGATATATATTATCTTTAGATTGCATTCTGTTTCAATTTCTTATGATTATGCTTTAGTTTTTTTCTTTTGGGGATATTTTTAAGATTTAAGATCGCAGTAAAGATCGCTGAATACCAATCAAAAATTTGGGATTAAGATTCTTAATATCAAATCTATAGGCGATAAATGCATGTTGTTGTCAGACAAAAAAACACTGCAAATAACATCAGTAAAGCCACAGCCGGTTCAAGCTTCGCATTGGGCTTGCCGCGCCCTAGCCACCCGTTATGGCTAAGAGTAGAACCGGTCGGTTTAGTTTTCTGTAATTGATTGACAAAGAGAAAGTAAATGTGGTCATTGCCTTAGCTGATAATTGACCTATGCGAGTATTAAACGTAAATGATATCTACTACTTTTGATGAATCTTTAAAATAACTGACATAATTTCAATCGATGAAATACTCGTTTTTTCTCTTTCTATTTCTGCTTTTAAACAACATGTTGACATTGTCTCAAAGCACAAACCACAATCAAGTATTGGCCGATTTAATTGTTACTAAAAAGTGGTTTGACATTGAGAATTATTACCAAGAAAATAAAGACAGCATCGACGATGAGTTTGTGAAACTTTGGTACATAGCAGAAACTGGGAATGCCTTTAATCGTCCCATTGATGCAATCAATGCCTATGAGCAGCTTCTGGATAAGAATCTGTTAAACATGAAATATCCTGTGCTGCTTCAATTATTCGGACAACCTGTTTTACAACTATGTGCTGATGTACAAGAGTATTCCAAAGGTGAAAACATTTGTTTGAAATTGATGGACATCGCAAAAAATGATACCACCGTTGATCCAAATAATCGATTGTTAGGAATCCAAGAGCTAACGAAAGTAATAGATAGCTTTAAAAGTTTCAGTGATAAATATCCAAAATTGCAAGTGTTTAAAAGTAAAAAGCAACAAAATACCATTGTGCATATACTACCCGATACGAATGATGGCATCTATTTTAACTCACTCTGGAATGGCATCTTATTACGAACCCACTTTGATACTGGAGCATGTGTAGGTGGTTATATCTGGAACAGGAAAATTGCTGATAAGATTGGAGTGAAACTCAACACGTCGGATACCATTATGTTAAACAACAATATTTATGGTTTAATGGGCGTGGTGGATAGCCTCCAACTTGGTCCGTTTTGCTTCCGTGCTGTGCCTATTTTTGTATCTATTGAAAAAATAGACTCTGCTGATCATTCTCAGGTTAAGTGCGATTCAATAATTAACTCTAAGTTTGACATTGTATTGGGAACGCCCATAATTAAACAATTAGGAATTGTAGCGTTCGATTTCAGAAAAAAGACAATGTCCTTTCCTTTAAAAGAAGATAGTACATACAGGCGTAATCTCTACATTAAGAATTCCACGCTATACATGAATATGAAGGTTTGCGACGATGATTTTCTTGCCTATTTTGATACTGGTTGGAGAACTTCTGGTTTATTTATCAACTCAGAGTTCTATAATAAACACAAAGATCAAATTCCTTCTGCAACTTTGGCCACTCCTGTAAGTGGAGCAACTGGTGGCTGCAATAAAGCCAGTATCTCATCCGGCTTTGAATATAAATGTCCGCAGATCGATATCAAAATATGCAATCTGGACATGCAGATGATAAATGAATGTTCCCTTTCAAAAGAAAAAGAGAATGACATCCAGATTGGGACAATTGAAGGTGGTATCTTAGGTAGTGTTGTTTTTGACAAATGTGAAAAAGCAATTTTTGACTTCAATAATATGGTATTTAGGGTAGAATATTTAAAAAAAAACCAAGATTCTAGCCACTAGTTAAACCAATGCTAGTTTAAAATATAATACATACACAGATATGTAAAGCTAAGCTATCAACTACACTTTCTGATTTTCGAAAAGAGGTCAAGAGTCATTTTTACAATGTGACGGATTAAAATGAGACCATGTTTATCAATTATGGAAAGGGTACCTGTATTGTAGTGGGAAACAGGAGGCTCCTTAGACTAAGTATCAGGGATTCTGGTCACGTCGAAAAATGTAAACATCGGTTGATTTATCAGGTTGACGATGATGAGATCCTGATTGCGTAGTGCAGATTAAATTTCTTTTAAGTAAACATCACGCCGCACATGACATTAATCGAATGAATCCGAAATGAATCAACTAACTAATATTGAAAAGAATGAGAAAAATAATTGCAGGAATCAATATGACACTTGACGGATTTTGTGACCATACTGTAATAGTTCCTGATGAAGAAGTTCATCAACATTACACTGATCTGTTAGATAACGCAGACGTTATTCTTTATGGTAGTATAACCTATCTACTAATGCAATTCTGGCAGACCCTCGTTAAAGAGCCCTCAGGTGAAAAATCAATGGACGACTTTGCTGTAGCGATAGACAAAATTCCAAAAATTGTCTTTTCACATAAGTTAAAAAATACAGATTGGGACAGTGCGAAACTTGCTAAAAAACCTATAGAGGATATTGTTAAGGAATTAAAGCAACAATCGGGTAAAGACATTTTAGTTGGCAGTCGGAGTTTAATTATTCAGCTATTGAATCTTAATCTGATTGACGAATTCCAACTTTGTATTCACCCTGTTGTTGCAGGTAGCGGTATGCCACTATTTGAAAATAGCAACCATCGGACTAATCTTAAACTCATAAAGTCAAAAATCTTTAAAGGTGGGGCCGTAACGCTTTATTATGAACCGACTAAAGAGGTTACTACAAATCGCTGAAAACGGGACTTGCGATCCCATTACAGGAAATTTATATCAACATTTCCAAGTGTTAGCATTGACATTCTTTCAGGTCGCATCAGTCTATTCGAAAGCGTCAACCAAAACTTATCAAATTTGCACGACAAACAGCGGAACTGTTATTATATCCTGAGAAATTTGTCTTGGATTATGATAATCGGGATAGCACCTTTTGGGCAAGAACGTTGCATTTTGAAAACAGATATCGGAGTCTTGATGAGTGACTTAACGATTTGGTGATTAAAAAGGAGTTTATGCCTACGCTTAAAAGTGAGAATTTTTTTTTGGGGAACTTTGGAATTACTACCCCTAAATGTTGTTGATGATGAACAATTTCAGGATGTCGTTGACCATTTTTTGCAGCAGGAGAAATAATCAGCATTAATAAATGGTTATTAATGTATTTGAATAATGAAGAAAAAGAAAAACTCTGCAAAACGATTTTTAGGATTTTAACCGAATGCGGCGGTTATTGGATAACGGCTGACATATACATCAAGCAACCATTCAACAATCCAAATTTTCAATTTAAAAATGTCACAACTGCTTTTAAGGAGCTGTATAAAATTGAAGAAAACAAATTCAATAGTTTTGAAGTTGCTAAAGTCTTTTTCAAACGTATGGGCTTTGATATTGATAAAGAAGCAGATGTTGAAGACTCTAAACTTAGTTCCTTGAAATATAGTTCAAATGGATCCATAGATGAAAACTTCATTGCATTTAAAAATGCACCTAAAATGCTGGCAACTTGGAGACTAAGACCATCTCTTGAAAGATATCATAACTGGGATTAATTGTCATATTGATTCGGAATATCGTGGAAAGGGTATTGGAATCACATAAATACTTGAAATCGAATGACTTTGTTTCAGCCTCAGTTTTTGTGCTTAATAAAGTGAGATTCTTGTTTATACAAACAAAAGACGAAAGCAGATTTGAAGACTTTTGCCGCACATGAATTCCAACTTATTTTGAGAAAATTATCCTAACTTTGCCTTAATCCATCCAATCAACACAAAATCAGGAAGATTAAATTGACGAAGCAATGATGCTAAAGGTTTCAAATCAAATAGTTTTACGTGAAATTGAGTTGGAAGATTCCAAGGATATTTTTGAAACAATCGATTCTCAGCGCGAATATCTCGGAAGATGGTTGCCTTTTGTGGCGTTTACAAGATCGGTTGATTTTTCGAGGATGTTCATTCAATCCATTTTGGAGACTCCGTATGAGGTTAGGGAACATACATTTGTCGTGCTTTTTGAAGATAAATTTGCCGGAGTCATTGGATTCAAGAGTTCAGACAAGGCAAATAGGAAGACGGAGATAGGTTACTGGTTGTCGGAGTCGTACCAAAAGAAAGGCATCATCACAGATTCAGTCATTGCATTGATGAACTTTGCCTTTGAAGAGTTGGGTATGAATAGGATTCAGATTCGTTGTGGAGTTGGAAACATTCCAAGTCGGGGTATCCCGATTCGGCTTGGTTTCAAATTGGAAGGTGTGGAGCGTGCTGGTGAACTGTTTCCCGACGGGCAGTATGTTGATTTGGAAGTGTTCAGCAAACTAAAACAAGATTGAATATGGAATTTAAAGAACTTCACATTGAAAGAAATGAACGGAAATCTCAAAGCCGCTCATCGAGGATCACCAATTTTTTCATTGGTTTGGTTTGGGCTTCGTTGGTGTTGCTGGTGGATCACTTTAAACAACCGATCTCACTATCCATCGGCATTTTAATCATGATATACGGGTTGGTTGGATTGGAGTTCTTCAAGACTGTATACAGCATCAAGGTGACTCACCATTCGTTGGAGATAATAAAGTCCTATCGTCCGGACATCTTTCTGGATTTGAAATTGGTAGAATACATTTCGCTGAGAAACAATGAGTTGCAAGTACACTATTCGGATTATGTCAAAACCTACAACCTTCCATGGCTGACAGGTGAGGATTATCATGAATTGAAAGAAAAAGTATTTGAGATTTGTTCGGAAAAGACCGGTCTGTAATACATTGAAATCAAAAGAGATCAATCGGAATGATTCATCCATCAGCCCTTCTGCCAGATGGATGCTGTTGTGGAAAAGCTAAACCAAAATTCCATTTGCAAGAGAAATTGCGGAACTGCTGGAATATCCAAACTCGTATGTCCCGGATTTTAAGCGGAAGGACAATACGTTTTGGGCAAGTACGGTCGCTCTGGAGAGATGGTGTTGGAGTATCGACCGGTTAATCAATAAATTGAATATTTCAAATATCTTGGAACTGTCGTCGGGTATTCTTTTCGCGGTTTAGTCTATGCTCAAAAGGAGGGCATTTAGTCCATTGATACGAATTTGCCGGAGGTGATTGCCAACAAGAAAGCTTTTCTCAAGCGTTAGATCTACATCGAACAATCTACAAAAGCGACGATGGAACTCTTGCCGCTCAATGCGTTGGACGAGGATGTCTTTCAAACTGGGCCGGTTGCATCGTGAACGAGGGTCTGTTGCAATATCTGAATACGTCGGAAAATGAAACGCTGTGTTTCTTCATTCATGGCATTTTGATGGAGCGGGGTGGTTATTGGATTACTGAAGATGTTATTTAAAAAAACAAGGAGGCGAAACTGGGCCTTGCTTTTAGTAAGGAAATAAAGGATTTCAATGTTGAACAGCAAATTGAGGCCACTAGTTTTTATGATTTTGAAGGGACTGAACGATTCCTCAAGGACATGGGCTTTATCGTGGATAAGGAAGCTGAAATAAAGTATTCAGAAATAAGCACGTTTAAATAGTTGGTGAAAAGCATGATGTTGAGACAGTTCTTCAAGGTCAAGCGTGCGGGGAAAGTACAGGCAACCTGGCGATTGAAGGCGGTTTAGTGGGATGTATGAGGGGTTTGAAAAAATATTCGTACTTTCGAGAATTAATACTACAACTATGACCAACAATATACTGAATCCGAAGGTTGACGCCTTCATGAGAAATGCCACCAAATGGCAAGCTGAATTTGATAAATTGAGGAAAATCGTGCTTGATTCTGGACTCACGGAAGAGTTGAAATGGGGCGTTCCCTGTTATATGTACAATCAAGGCAATGTCGTGTTGATTCATGGATTTAAGGAGTACTGCGCTCTTTTGTTCCATAAAGGTGCATTGATGAAGGATCCCCAAAAAATACTCATTCAACAAACGGATAATGTACAAGCAGGAAGACAGATACGTTTCACCAACATACAAGAAATAATCGAATTGGAATCGGTGCTGAAGGCGTATGTGCTGGAAGCGTTGCAAATTGAGAAAGCTGGTTTGAAGGTGGAATTCAAAAAGACGACAGAGTTTCAGTTTCCCGAGGAGTTTCAAATCAAACTCGATGAAAACCCCGATTTGGAGACTGCTTTCAAGGCATTGACACCAGGTCGTCAAAGGGCTTACAATTTATACTTCTCGGATCCGAAACAAGCCAAGACTAGGGAGTCCAGAGTTGCAAAATGTATTCAGCAGATACTGGATGGAAAAGGATTATTGGATTAATTAAATATATGGAAAATAAAAATACGCGTGGTATCATACCACTTTTGTTCGTGGGTGTGTTGATGGGTGCTTTGGATATCTCCATCGTAGGGCCCGCCATCCCGTCCATTGAGAAGTTTCTAAAGATAAGCAGTCAGTATTCCAGTTGGATATTTTCAATTTATGTGCTTTTCAATTTGGTTGGAATCTCGTTGTTTGCCCGGTTGTCGGATATTTATGGTCGAAGGAAGATTTACATCATCTCCATCCTTATTTTTGCATTGGGGTCGTTGGTGGTCTCCATGACCAGTACGTACCAATACTTGCTCGTGGGAAGAGCGATTCAGGGATTTGGAGCCAGTGGCATTTTTCCGGTGGCTTCAGCCGTTATTGGTGATTTGTACCCTAAGGAAAAAAGAGGTCAGCTGTTGGGCTTGTTGGGGGCGGTTTTTGGCATCGCCTTCATGATTGGACCGCTGATGGCTGGTATCATCCTGAACTATTTCTCCTGGAACGTGCTCTTTCTGATTAATTTGCCGATTTCGGCCGGATTGGTATATTTCAGTTCCAAATTATTGCCCAATTACATTGTTTCCAAAAAATCGAAAATCGATTGGAAGGGCATTATTTTTCTGGGTTTGTCTTTGGCTGGCTTTACGTTCAGTATTAACAACTTCAGGATGAGTGAGGTAGGCGATTATGGAAACAAGGGGATTTGGTTGGCATCCAGTATTTCGTTGGTGTCGATGGTTTTGCTATTGATTACCGAAAGGCGAACGGCACATCCGATCATCAAGTTTGGTTACTTCAGAAATCCGACGATTGTCATAACGGGTATCATTGCCATGGTGAGCGGGTTGGTACAGGCTTGTTTCGTGTTCATTCCAAAATATTCGGTGCATATGTTTGGGGTTTCATCTTCAACCGCCAGTTTCATGCTCGTTCCATTCGTCCTGGCTACTGCGGTGGGTTCGCCCATTTTTGGAAGAATGATTGACAAATATGGTGTCAAACCCATCTTGATTATCGGTATCTTACTGACGCTGATTGGTTTCACCATTTTGACACTCAGCGGTAATGAATTGTATCTGTATTATACGAGTGGTGTCTTTGTTGGATTGGGCTTGTCCATTCTAGCCGGCAGTTCTTTAAGGTACATCATGCTGAATGTCACCAAAGCGGAGGATAGGGCCATTTCACAGGGGATGCTCACCATCTTCACCAGCTCGGGCCAATTGATTGGATCGGCTTTGTTCGGACTGATTTTAGGGTCGGTTTCAGCAGCGAATCCGTTCAAATTCGTATTCCTATCGACATCAATTGCGCTTTTCATGGTACTGTTTTTAGCGTTGAGTCTGCGGTTTTCAAAAAGCGAAAAATAGGTGATTGTCAACGAAAATGGTCATCTTTGCGTTTATTGAAACTAAAAACGAATTATGGAAAATTTGAAATCATATAGTGCGAGGGAAGAAAAGGCAAATTACATGTCTCATGCACTTGGTGTCGTCATTGCGATCGTTTCGACCATCGTGTTGCTGTACAGAGCAGTTGAGGCTCATAATGGTTGGGCTGTAGTGGCTTTCTGCATCTATGGATTCGGCATGGTGGTTTGCATGCTTTCGTCCACGATGTATCATTATATTCAAACCCCAAAGACAAAATCCTTTTTACGGCATTTTGACCATGGAAGCATCTATGTGCTCATCGCCGCAAGTTTCTCACCGGTTACATTGATCTTATTGAGGACGGTGGGAATCTGGGGTTGGGGTCTATTCCTCATGGTATGGATTTTCGCCTTGATAGGATTGGGCTTGAATTTTGGTACGCTCAAGGCGAATAGCAACATTAAAACGGCTTCGTATGTGCTCATGGGTTTGTCCATTTTAATTGCGGTCAAACCGCTCATCTCGGTTTGTATTGCCGGCAATTGCATAGCCACGCTCTATTGGATGGGAGCAGGAGGCCTGTTTTATATTGTAGGTTCGTTCTTTTATGCTTTGGCCAAACATGAATTCGTTCACTCCGTCTTTCATGTTTTCGTTTTGCTGGGTTTGATCAGTCACATCATTGCAACCTTATTAATACCCTTATAATCAACCTTATGAAAAACTATTTTGATTTTACCCTGACTGGAAAGCGTCTGTTACCCATTTGGATGCTCATTTATGTGTTTGTCCTTATTCCGTATGGCATCAATTATCACAACATCACACACAGACCATTGGAAGGCAATCCTCATTTTTTGAGTTCTGCGGTGTTGTTCCTAACCATGTTGCTTGGCTATCTTATTGCTTTTTTCATCATCAAAATGGCCGTTGAAAGTATAAAATACAAGGAGGAGACGATTCAGTTCGATGGAAAATTCTTTACTTATGTCGGTAAGATTTTATTGGGGCTGTTGTTGAGTTGTGTGACCTTGTTCATCTATTTGCCTTGGTTTATCAAAGACATCGCATCTTTTTTCGCTTCAAGCAGTTCCTGGAAGGAAGAAAAGTTCCAATTCATGGGGAAGGGTGGTAGGCTTTTTGTCATACTTCTGCTAACCATCTTCTTGCCCATCATTGCCTTATCGCTTTTGTTTAGCGGGTATATCAACTCATTCAGTGAGAATTTGCTGTATGCTTTGATTTACGAAGGTATTCTGATGATTGTCATGGTGCCGTATTTTTATTACTATTACCATTGGATGGTGGATGTTCAGTATAAGAATTTCAGCATTCGATGGGAGACTGAATTCGTTGAATCCGCCTTCAAGATTCTGACGGAGTTCCTTTTGATCGTTGTAACGGTGGGCATTTATTTCCCGTTGGCGTATTTGAGGTTGTTCAAATATTTTTCCGAAAAGACGGTGGCTGTGAGTGACGAGACGACCTTGCGTTTCGGGTTCGACTATGATGCTAAAAATGATTTTTTCTATATTTGGGGGCAAATGCTACTGACGATGGTGACGCTAGGCATTTATTATCCGTGGGCCTTTTCGAAAATCGGGAAACGAGTGCTGTCACAGACCTATTTGGAACAGGCATGAAAAGATTAATTTTTTTCGCATTCCTGCTTTCAACTTGCTTGATGTATGGACAGGAAATCAAGGTTCCAACCAAGTATGAGCTAAAGAAGGCGGAAGATTATGCTCCGTATCAGGATTCCGTGAAAGCGACTGCACAATGGATGATTAAAACGGCTTTGTTCTACAACCGAAGCATTAGGCAGGCTGCCAACCAATTCGTTTTCAGGTGGGTGTCAGGTTCGCCGACAACGAACGTTGATATTCGTCCGGAGTTTGTGGATGAAGTGATGAGCGATAAGACCAATGTATTTGCATACGACTTGATGATGAATTACATTGCCGGCATGACGTTGGTTAAATTGGGAAATAAGGATGCCGAAGACCTGATTGCACAGGAAGCCGGCATCGAGGCGATGTTGGACGGATACCGTTCCATTCGTGAAACCAATAAGAATGTGTTTCTGGAGAAGTTGTTGAAAATTCAGGAAAAAGGGAATCTGACGAACTGGGTTAAAAATAATTCCAAGGTTTACAAAGAAAAGGATAAGTCGAAAATCATTCCCAAGGATTAACCAATTTTCCGGATACGTTTCGGAACATTCTACTATTATTTGAGATTATTCTGACACTTTGTGGTATTTGAATTGTCTATTTTTGAATGGAATTGAATTTCTGTTTCAATCCCTAATAAAACTAGATCCATGAACCGTGCCTTCCTGATTGTCTTTCTAGCAACTTTTTGTTTTTCAGCCCATTCACAAGACAATCCGACCATTCGGATTGAAACGGAAAATACCGCTTTGGTATTGAAAGTGGGCAAGAATCAGCAGGTTTACCAAACTTATTTTGGCGTAAAGTTGGTTGATGCTGCTGATTATGAGGCGATTTCGAGAGAAAATACGAAGCGGTTCGCTGTGAACGACGGGAATCCGTTGATAGACTTGCGACATGTGGCTTATCCGACGTTTGGGACGGACAACTTGTTCGAACCGGCTATTCGGATGACGCACAACGATGGAAACCCGTCGTTGGATTTACAATTTCAAGGTGTGAGTACGCTCAAGGTGGATGAAAACACTGTCGAAACGCTGATCAAGCTGAAGGATCCGCAGTATCCGGTTGACGTGACACTGCATTACAAAGCTTTCTTTAAGGAAGATGTTATTGAGCTTTGGACGGAAATTCAACATCAGGAAAAAAAGGAGGTGATGCTTTACAATTTTGCCTCGTCGTTGTTGCATTTGGAAGCCAAGGAATATTGGTTGACACAGTTTTACAGTGATTGGGCGGAGGAGGCCAGAATGCAGGAAAGCGAATTGACACCAGGCACCAAGGTGATTGATTCCAAATTGGGTGCGCGGACCGACATGTTTGCGACACCGACCTTTTTCGTTTCGCTGAATGCGAAGGCTCAAGAAAATTCGGGTGATCTGATAGCCGGAACGCTGGCCTGGTCGGGGAATTTCCGGTTTGCGTTTGACGTGGACAACAACCATGCGTTGCGCATTTCGTCCGGTATGAACCCGTTCGCTTCGGAATACAGTCTTGCTCCGGGTCAATTGTTTACGACTCCGGCTTCCATCTATACGTTTACGAACAAGGGCAAGGGACAGGCCAGCAGGAACTTGCATGCGTGGGCCAGAAAATACGGTCTCAAGGATGGGGACAAGCCGCGTTTGACTTTGCTGAACAATTGGGAGACAACCTACTTCAATTTTGACGAGAAGAAGCTGACGGAGATGTTCGACCATGCCAAGACCTTGGGTGTGGACATGTTCTTGTTGGACGATGGCTGGTTTGGGAACAAATACCCCCGAAGTGGTTCCACATCGGGCTTGGGTGATTGGCAGGCCACAAAGGCCAAGTTGCCGAACGGACTGGGTTTCCTTACTCAGGAAGCCACCAAGACTGGAATCAAGTTTGGGATCTGGATTGAGCCGGAAATGATCAATGCCAAAAGCGAGTTGTACGAGAAACATCCGGATTGGGTGTTGAGCTTGCCCAACCGGCCGCAACATACCTATCGGACGCAGTTGGTTTTAGACCTTTGCAATCCGCTGGTGCAGGACTTTGTGTTCAAGGTGGTGGACGACATCATGCAGACGGGAACTGGCGTGGCGTTTTTCAAATGGGATTGCAACCGGATGATGACGAATGCATATTCGGCGTACCTGAAAAATAAGCAATCGCATCTGTACATTGAATATACCAGGGGATTGTACAAGGTGCTGGACCGAATCAAGAGCAAATATCCGAATTTGCCCATGATGCTTTGCGCCGGGGGCGGGGGCAGGGTCGATTACGGTTTCCTGAACTACTTTACGGAATTTTGGGCCAGCGACAATACGGATCCGTACGACCGGGTGTTCATTCAATGGGGATTCTCGCAGTTTTTCCCATCCATGTCTATTTGCAACCATGTGACTTCCTGGGGCAACCAGTCGATCAAATTCAAGACGGACGTGGCCATGATGGGAAAATTGGGTTTTGACATCAATGTGAACGATTTGAAGGAAAATGAGCTGAAATATTGCCAAGAGGCGGTTTCGAATTATAAACGGTTAAGTCCGGTCATTTGGCAGGGTACGATGTACCGGTTGGTTTCACCCTACGACGAAACGAGGGCGGTGCTGATGTATGTGGATGAGGCAAAGTCCAAATCGGTGCTGTTCTCGTATACCTTGCATCCGCAATACGATCCGAATTACAATTTTGTCAGGTTGCAGGGATTGGATGCCCAAAAAAAATATAAGGTGGTTGAAATCAATTTGATGCCCAATACGCGAAGGGTATTTGAAGAGTCGGGGAACAGCTATTCCGGTGACTTTTTAATGAATGTTGGGCTAAAGGTTTCAGCCAGTACGAAAGAAACCAGCGTGGTACTTGAAATTACGGAAGTGGTGTAATGTAGTTATAAATCTAATGCTCGAAAATCATGTATAAGCTTGTTTTGAAGGTTTCAGCTTTGTTGATCGTTGCTTTTGGTTGTTTGCAATATGTACGTGGGGTATCGGAGGTCAAGCAATTGTACATTCCCAATGATGTCAGAAATGAGCCCGGGGGCATGTGCGATACGAGTGAGTACAGCATGTTGCGAATGAAGGAAACGCAGAATTTGGCTATTTTCTGGTCCAAGAAATTCGGGATGGATCCGATGGTCAATCCGGATTCGATGTTGCGGTTCGATGTGGATTACATCCTTAAGGAAGGGGAACGGATTTACAATTATTATGTGAACGACCTGAAATTCATTAAAAAAGGACAATCGATTTCAGACAAGTATAAGTTGTTGATATTCATTGTGGATTCAAAGGATGCGACGGCTTACGGCGGTGGAAACGACGATAAGATCGGTGCGTTTTGGGCGCCGCCGGTACGGATGCGGAAGGCGCCGTTTGGTGCCTTGGCGCATGAGATGGGGCATTCGTTCCAATACATGCTGGGCGTTGACCGTGCTGCCGCGAACCAAAAGGGTGGTATGGGTAGCTATGGATTTGTGGAGATGACTTCGCAATACATGTTGTGGCATGTGTATCCGGAATGGATGACGTTTGAGAATTATCATCTGATTGATTTCATGAAGCAGACGAATCTGGCCTTCATGCATCCCAAAAACATGTACCATTCGCCGTATTTGATGGAATATTGGGCCAACAAGCATGGTGAGGAAATCATCAGCAAGATTTGGCAAGAATCGCTGCCGGGTGAAGATCCGGTGGTGACCTACAAGCGGTTGACCGGGATTAATCAGACCCAGTTCAACGATGAGATTTTCGATGCGGCGCGCAGGTTCATCACTTGGGATATGAAGCGGATTGAAAAGGTGGCCAAACCGTATGCCAACCAGCATTTCAGCAAGTTGGACTCGGTTGGTGCGGGTTGGTACCGGATTGCATTGGATAAATGTCCGCAGAATTATGGATACAACGGCATCAAATTGCTGGTGCCTGCAGCCAGAACGACTGTGAAGCTGGACTTCAAGGGACTTGCCGGTGCTGAAGGTTTCAATGCCGTCAAAACGGAATTGGCCGGTTGGCGGTATGGATTCCTGGCAGTGAAATCAAATGGGAATCGGGTGTATGGCAAGGTCTTTTCCGATGCGAACGTTGTGGCTGACTTTGTGGTTCCAAAGGATACGAAGTTTTTGTGGCTGGTCGTCAGCGGTGCTCCGACCGAGCATTGGGTCAAGGGCAGGGGTGACAACAAAGACGAGCAGTGGCCGTATCAGATTCGATTGACAGGAACCTCTTTGGATGTTTCGGCGATGAAATGAGTTCGGAATGAGAATTATCAGTATCTTAGCATTGTTGAACGTTTAATTAACAACTAAGATGCCTTATGAAAATTGTTGTTTTCGGAGCCAGCGGTAAAACGGGTTCTTTGTTGGTGGAACAAGCCTTGAGGGCTGGCCACGAGGTCGTTGCGTATGTGCGCAGACCTGGATCGGTGACTTCAGCCAATACGAAGTTGTCTGTTGTCGTGGGGAGTTTGAGCGATAAGGTATCGTTGAAAAGGGCGATAACGGGTGCGGACGCATGCTGCTTGACGCTTGGCGGTGGCTCCTTAACGAAGAGCAATCCGGAAGTGCTTGTGGGCATTGCCAACATAGTGGACATCATGGAAGAGGTTGGTGTGCTGCGATTGGTCTATTTATCCAGCATCGGTGTGGGCGAAAGTCGATTCTACATGCCTCAACCCATTCGATTTCTGATGGTCCAAGTGATGCTTCGGGTTCCGTTGGCCGACCACAGCGTCAATGAAAAAAGGATTGCGGCAAGTTCGTTGAAATGGACCGTGGTTCGCCCAGGCGGACTGACGGACGGTCCGTCGACCGGAAATCTGAAGCATGGTTTTGAAAAGATCAAGTTGACCGGGAATGCTGGTATTTCGAGGGCCAATGTGGCCGCATTCATTTTGGCTCAGTTGACGGATGCGGCATGTGTGAACAAAGCCGTCTGGTTGCGCGAATAACTTAAAAAATCTTCTATATGTCCAAACGTGATTTGTTTCGGTTGGTGATCAAATTGGCAGGCTTGTATTTCCTGTTTGTCACGATTTTGCCTTCCATTCCAATGTACTTTTCGTTGTTGTCGCAGAACGGGGGCGACCTTTCGTCTTTGCTGGTTTTTGGTGTTGCATCCATTCTATTGTTGGGGATTTTTGTCTTGCTGGTTTTCGGACCGGACATCATCATCAACGTATTTAGGTTGGACAAGGGGTTCGATACGGAAGTAGTTGATGTAAAGAACTACCGGATGAATGAAATCCTTTTGTTGGCACTTATTTTATTGGGCGGCAAACTCATCATCGATAATCTGCCGAATTTGCTGAGCAACTTTATTTTTGCCTTCAAGTCGATGGCGTCGAAAAATGTGTATCCGCATTTTGACAACGATTCAAACGTCAAGATTGGAGTGAACATCCTGTTCATCATGATCGGTTATTTGATGATAGCCAAACGTATGTATTTGGTTGGATTGCTTACTTCAAGGAAGAAGGTTGACGAATAAATGGAAACAGAGCTGGAACATACGCTGACCAGTTTCTACAAAGTGGGGATGATTCGCTATTTGAGGGAGCATCCGGAGGACTTTGAGGAAGCGATTCAATTGGCGGTTTCGGACAAACAGCCCTATTCGTGGCGTGCCGCATGGCTGTTGTGGAGTTGCATGGACAAGAACGATGAGCGGGTAAAAGCTCATGTGGGCACCATCATGGACGTGATTCCATCTCTAAAAGACGGGCATCAGCGTGAATTGATGAAGATTCTCTACAACATGGATTTGGATGAGGCGTATGAGGGGCGGCTGTTCAGTTTATGCATGGATTTGTGGGAGCAGATTCACAAAACTCCATCGGTTCGGGGAAATGCGTTCATTCTGATATACAGGATGGCACAGAAATATCCGGAGCTGATGAATGAGATTGAGTTATTGACTCAAGAGCAATATATGGAGTCGTTGTCTCCGGGCATCCGACATTCTTTGTTGAAAATAATGAAAAAAAGATGAGGTTCGTGCTCGTTTTCATGATGTTTGTCGTCTCTCTGGTCGCTTTCGGCCAACAAGAGGAGGAATGGCTTCAAATGTTGAACAATCCGAAATACGATCTGTATAGGCTTCAGCAGGAAGATAGAAAGGCTGAATTCCATGCATACGACTTTTCGTACCTGCTGTTGCCTGGACAAAAGTTTTTGGGATTTATCAGCAGCTATTTCAGGATCGGGATGGAGTTCACTGGCGTTTCCAAGAACAGGGATACGTTGGATCTGTACAATATCAAAGGGATTTTTCATTTTGGAAAGGGCAACTATGAATTTGCGGGGACAATTCGGGTGAACCAGGTGCGGGAATTTTTGTCCATGCATTATGGTGCGGACAGCATGTATAAGAAGAAGGGCTTGCTCAGTCAGGGTGTCATGATTGGTTCCTATGCGTTCGAAGAAAATCCGAAAAAGCCTTTCAGCGGGAAGCTAAAGGGCACAATGTCCGTGTTTTGGTACTTGGATGAGCATGGAAAGCTTTGCTACGACGATGTGGAACTTTTCAATTCCGACTCATACAAGAACAATCAATATGTGGGAACCTGGTCTCCATACGGTTCAGAAAATACGGTTACCTGCAATTGGGGCGAGTATCGGATTCCATTTTCGGGTGATTTGGACATCGGTACGGCGGAGTTCAGCCCGAATCCGAAATATTCCTACAAAGGTTGGGGCAACATGGATGGGGATTTGCCGGTGGTGCTAGATGCAAACTTAAAATAAATTAATTGTAACCTATTTCCATACTAAACGGGATAATCCAAAGTTATACAATCAATTTGATAAAGTGTTGGATCCGTTAATGACGATCGATGAAGGTTAAATTGATTTTACCATCTTTGACAGAAGCTAAAAGTGCTTTTTGGAGACCCATCAAATATTCTTTATTTCCGCCACTTGGTTTGGCAACATTGGCCGGATACTTGGATCCGAGTGATGAGGTTGATTTGCAAGATCAACATGTCGAGACGTTGAATTTGGATGATTCCCCGGATCTGGTACTGATTCAGGTCTATATTACGAATGCCAAAAGAGCGTATTCCATCGCTGAAAATTATAGGTCCAGGGGCATCTTTGTCGCGATGGGTGGATTGCACGTGACGGTGCTTCCAGATGAGGCAGAGCAATTTGCAGATGCTGTTTTCATTGGACCGGCGGAGCAAACTTTTCCGGAGTTTCTGAAGGATTTTAAGGTTAAACGAACAAAGAAAAGGTACGTTTCGGGGGAGGACCGAACGATCCAAGATCAACCACTCATTCGTAGGGATTTGATTAAAAGGGACAAATACCTGGTCCCGAATTCATTGGTTATTTCACGTGGTTGTCCGCATCATTGCGATTTCAGCTATAAGGATGCTTTTTTTAAAGGCGGAAAATCGTTTTACACCCAACGGGTTGATGAGGTGCTGTCCGAGATTTCCAGATTGAAAGGAAAACACCTCTATTTTTTAGACGACCATTTGTTGGGCAATCCTACTTTTGCCTCGGAAGTGTTTGAAGGCATGCGTGGAATGAACCGTGTATTTCAAGGAGCTGCGACGGTGAAGTCCATCTTGGAAGGCGATTTGATTGAAAAGGCTGCGAAAGCCGGATTGCGTAGCTTATTTGTTGGATTTGAAACCTTTTCGCCTGAGAATCTGAAACAAAGCAATAAGAGTCAAAATCTGATGATGGATTATGAAAAAGCGGTGAAGCGATTGCACGACTTGGGAATCATGATAAACGGAAGTTTTGTCTTTGGGCTGGATCAGGATGACAAGGATGTTTTCAAACGGACGGTGGAATGGGGCGTCAACAATGCCATTACTACTTCCACCTACCACATACTGACCCCGTATCCGGGCACGAGACTCTATGATGAGATGGATAAAAGTGACAGGATTTTAACCAGAGATTGGGATTTGTATGATACACGGCATGTGGTCTATGAGACGAAAGGTTTGACCGCTCAGGAATTGGAAGATGGTTATTGGTGGGCTTATAAGGAATTCTACAAGTGGAGCAATGTGTTGGATGCTTCTTTTTCACACGATTCGTTCAAGCATCAGTTGAAACATTTGTTTTATACCGGTGGTTGGAAGAAGTTTGAGGAATTTTGGAACGTAGTCATCAATCTTGGTGGATTGAAGACCATGTTGCCCGTTTTGGAGTTACTTTTGAGCAAAGTGGAAAGTCGAGGTTAAAATTGAAATGCTATGAATACGTTTAAACTGATCATCGGTTATTTGATAGGGTTTTCGCTTTCTGTAGTTTTGATACCCTATTTGTTGGTCCATACCGCACACAATCCGGATTTGTGGTTGAATGGAACATTCAATTCAATTAATGTGAATTCATTTCAGGATGTGTTGGTTCTACTTTTGTTGATTCCGTTTTTCGTCTTTTTCCTTAAATTTACGGAATATAAATCGAAAGTCCCCATGTTAGTTCCCTTTACGAAAATCAAGAGAAAGAAGTGATCAAACCCTCGGAATACAACTCATTGCCCTTATTGGCGGGAAAAGCCTCTCCAAAATGGAAGAAGTTTTTGGCCAAGAATAAAAAGAAGCTGGAAGGCATGGATTTGAGGGTGCATGCGTTGCACGACAAGTATTCAGCAGCCATTGATTGCTTGCAGTGTGCGCGTTGCTGCAGGGAGTTGGGGCCTCGTATTGAGGAAAAGGACGTTGAACGACTTGCGAAAGCCTTGAGGATGAAGTCGGTGGAGGTGATTGCACAGTATTTCAAAATGGATGAGGACGGTGACAGGGTGTTTAAGTCGATGCCATGCCCTTTTTTGGCGGTTGATAATTTTTGCACCGTATATGAGTCGAGACCAAAGGCTTGTCGGGAATACCCACATACGGACAGGAAACGGTTCTACCAAATTTACAACCTTTCGGTCAAAAATGCTGAAACTTGCCCGATAGTCTATGAGGTTTTGGAAGAAATCACCAAAGGGGTTGAAGCTCCTTGATTTATCAGCCATATGTGGACCGATTTGATTGATGAAGCGACGCTGAACTGGCTTCTGGAAAAAAACAATCCTTCCGTTCGGTATTTGACACAAACCAAGTTGCTGGGTTTGGGTTCGAGTCATCCGGAAGTTGTCTCAACGAAGATGGAAATTGGGTCCGTCGGGCTTGTTCCAAAGATTCTGAATCAGCAAATGCCCGGTGGTTTTTGGGGGGAGGAGCGAAGTTTCTACCATGATAAATACAAAGGCACGGTATGGCAATTGTTGTTGTTGGCTGAGATGTGTGCCGATCCAGAAGATGAACGGATAATAAAGGCATGCAACTTCATTCTGGATGCTTCACAGGATTCGAAAGAGTTCGGTTTTTCCGTCCATTACAGCAGTGTCGAAAAAGGAGGCAGACAGAGTGAAGTCATTCCCTGTTTGACCGGGAACATGGTGTTCAGCCTCATTAAACTTGGTTTTCTGGCGGATGAGCGTGTTCAGAAGGCTATCGATTGGATTTGTCGGTATCAGCGCTGTGACGACGGAGTGTCTTTCGCACCGGCTCAAGGACCATACGGGCGATTTGAAAGTTGCTGGGGAAAACATACCTGTTTCATGGGTGTTGCCAAAGCGTTGAAAGCGTTGTCGGCGATTCCGGTGGAGGAGCGTTCCGATGCGGTCGAGCATAAAATTCAGGAACTGGTTGAATTTTTGTTGATTCATCACATTTATCATAGGAGCCATGATCTTGAACGTGTTTCTAGGCCTGGATGGTTGAAATTCGGATTTCCGCTCATGTACCAGACGGATGTGTTGGAGTTGCTTGAAATGCTGACTGAATTGGGCTGTCGTGACGAGCGGATGCAAGATGCGGTCCAACTGGTGCGTTCGAAGCAACAAGCCGATAATCGTTGGACGTTGGAGAACACGTTCAACGGTAGAATGTTGCATCAGGTGGAAGTAAAAGGGGCACCTTCCAAATGGATTACGTTCAGGGCGGTGAATGCCTTGTCCAACTTTCAAAAACAACCATAAAGTATTATGAAACAACCATCTATTAAAATCGGGTATTGGGCGGCATTGACTTGCATCGCGACGTTTGTGGTGTGGATGGTTTGTTTTGTCGCCATCTTCAAGGTCAATCCACCGTTTCAGTGGACGGGCCTGACGGATTTCATCGCTTATACGAACAGCTACGAGCAAGCATGGAAGTATGCGGCGCAATTCATGATGTTGGTGTTTGGCGCCTGTGTTCAATGGAAACAAGTTGGAACGGGTGATTCGTATTGCTTTGATTTGCAATGGGATCATCTGTTTGCTTGGAGGTGTTGGTTATGTATTCGACATCGTGACCTTGGTGTTTATGACCCTGAATCTTGGAATGGGCGGTGCGATGTTGACGGCGACGGTCGGGTTATTTTTGTTTTTTAGACGACGTGGGAAGGAATAATTAGGAACAACTTAAACATTAAGTATATGAAAAACACGACACGATTGCTTTTATTGGTCACAGCGACTTTGCTGATGTCCTGTCATTCAAAGTCTAAAGAAACGATGGATGAGCAGACGGTAGTTTCTGACTTGACGCTACAGGAGAATCAAGAACAGGAGCGGAACGCTGAGCGAGGTACGGAAGCGCCACCACCTCCTCCATTGAAGAGTACGGTGAAATTCACCGCTCCGGTGATTACGGATGAGCCTATTGAAGAAAGTGGGGAGTTGCAATCTCAAGAAAAAGCGACTTCGAATCGGGTTGTTGTGAACAAAAAGAAGATTATCAAGGACGGGAGCGTCTCGATTAAAACGAAAGACATCGCGGCTTGCAAAAAGAACGCGGAGGGTCTGGTGAAGCAGTTGGGGGGCTATTTCGACTCAGAGGTCCTTGAAAACGAGGATGAGATGATCACGTACGATTTGAGGGCGCGCATTCCGGCAAAGAATTTTGATTTGATGTTGACTGGTCTTGAAAGGGGAAAGGACGAGATAAAAAGCAAGAACATTCAAGCACGGGATGTTACGGAGGAATATATGGATGTTTCTACACGTCTGAACAACAAGAAGTTGTACCTACAACGTTACAAGGAATTGTTGAACAAGGCTTCGACCGTGAGGGATATCTTGGCCATTGAGAATGAGATTCGCAACATTCAGGAAGAAATTGAGAGCAAGGAGGGACAATTGAAGTACCTGGATGACCAGGTGACGTTCAGCACGTTGGACATCCATCTTTTCAAAGTGAAGGAATATGTGTATAAACCAAAGGATCAGGATCAATTTTCCGAGCGGATGAAGGATGCGTTCAGCAATGGTTCGAATTCTGTCGTTGGTTTCGTGCTGTGGTTATTTGGCATTTGGCCGTTCATTTTATTGGTATTGGCATTAGGTTTTGGTATTAAGTGGAGAAAGCAATATATAAAAAAACTAAAGTAAGTAATACATAATGAAGAAGATAATCATTTTGTTCTTGATTTCTGCCTTGATTTTTGGTTGTAAGAAGGCAGGTAATTCGGTTGCAGCATACGAAAGTGTTGGTGCACAAAAAACAATGGATAAATTTCAGACCGTGGAACGGAAACGGATCAAGGAGGGTCGTATCGATTTTCAGACTAGGGATGTGGAAGCCACTGATAAAACGGTACGGGCGATTGCCAAGGAATGTGGGGCATGGATTTCGGATGATCATTGTTCACGTACTGATTCGAGATTGGAGTATAATTTGACCATTCGGGTGCCTTCCGACAGATACGATTCTTTGGCGAACCTCATCCTCAAAAAGGCTGAGATTAAGAAACTGGACAGTAAGTCAACTTCCATAGAGGATGTTACGGAGGAATACATCGATGTGGAAACCCGGCTTGAAATAAAGAAGGAATCGGAAAAAAAGTTGACGGAATTGCTCGGTAAGGCAAAGAACTTGGCGGAGGTGCTGGAGGTACAGAAGCAGCTTTCGGAACTTCGGGAAGACATCGAGTCGGTGGAAGGTCGGATGAAATTCCTGGCTGACAAGGTGTCGTACAGCACGTTGCATGTTACGTTCTATGTCAAGATGCCGTATTCCAGCCGTTTCTTCGGTGGATTCTGGTCGGCGTTGAAAGATGGATGGGAGGTTTTTTTGTATGTGCTCACGGGAGCTGCTTATTTGTGGGTGCTCATTTTAGTGGTGCTGCTGGGAAGATGGGGGTACAAGGCGTATAAAAAATATCAGGCAGAAAATAGGGAATAATCCTTTTCAGGTACGTGCCATCGCCACTTCCTTGAGTTCCGCCGGCATTTTTTCAATCGCATAGCGAAGTGCGGTTCGGGGCATGATGGCTTTGTGGCGGATAACATAGTTGAAGACGGCTTTTTGATCGGATTCGCTGGCTGCTTTGAGCATCCATCCATACCCTTTTTGTACCAAATCATCCCGATCGGTCAGCAATTGGTCTGCAATTTCGAAAATGGACGATTGAAACAGGCCTTTTCTGGCAGGAATGATGAGAGTGACCGCCGCGGCTCGTCGTACCCAGCGGTTTTCCGAGTGGGTAAACGCCTTCAAGGATTCCACGAACTCCGGAAAAGTCAGGACGAAGGCTCCGACCGTGTGATTGCACAGCGTGTCGCATGAAGCCCAATTGTTCACATCGTGCTTGATCCACTTTTCGAAAATTAGGAAATCGGATGGCTCAAACCGATGTTGCTGCAAATAAGCCCATTCAGAAGCGATGAAGGATTCTTCCAACATACCCGACAACCACAACCGATCGCAGATTTCCCAAACATCCGCTTTACTCCAATCTGCAATCTGTGCATAAAACTGTTTGGCAATTTTAGTGACTTTGGGAACCGTAACTCCATAAAATTGGATGTTTTCCTTGAAATACCCTTGGCTGCTGGCAAGGGTTTTTTCGTCTACCTGGTTTTGAAGTGCTTCACGGACGATGTTCAGTACCTTTTCGATGTCTGCGGAAGTGGTTTCCATAGTTGTTGCATGAATGGATGAGTCGGTAAAATTAAAGATTTTCTTGTAACTTCGCATAGCTATTTACCAAAGTAAAGTAATTGAAATTCATATGCGCGACAGTCGATTTGTGACAGCACTTCGGGGTGGATCCTTGAATGGGTTTCAGCACCGTCAATTGATGACTTGGGCATGTGCTTGTGTGAATCATGCCCTGCATCTGTACGGGGAGCGTTCGGATGAGCGTATTCGAAGAGCGTTGGGAGTGGGCGAAGCATGGGTGGCAGGTGCAGCTACGGTTGGAGATGCGCGCAAGGCTTCAGTAGACATGTTGGCTTTGGCCAGGGAGTTGACTAATCCGATACAGATAGCGCTTGTTCGTGCCACTGGACATGCCGTGGCGACGGCACATATGGCGGATCATTCGATGGGAGGTGCGTTGTATGTGATAAAAGCTGTAAATTGCGCTGGAAAATCGATGGAAGAGGAGCAAAATTGGCAAGCAGAACAATTGCCCTTGGAAGTCAGGGATTTCGTGCTGGAGGTGATGAGCCACAAAGCGGCGCACTTTAAAATGAAATGAACGAATGGAACCGAGATTTGAAGAACTAAGCGAAAAGATTTTGGTTGGCAAACGCATGGACATGTGTTTTGCCGACCTGAAAACGTATGAATTGTGGCACAGTTTCATGCCCATCAAGCATTTGATTACTAATCGGGTGGGTGAGGAAATGTACTCGGTGGAAGTGTACCGCCGGAACTTTTTCAGAGAGTACGATGAACAGGCGCTGTTTCAGAAATGGGCGGCCGTGGAAGTTGCTGATTTTGGAGATGTACCCGAAGTGTTTGAAACACAAGTTGTTCCGAAGGGCTTGTATGCTGTTTTCACCCACAAGGGCAGTTACAAGACGGCTCCGGATACCTACCATTTCATTTTTCAGGAATGGCTGCCCTTTGCGGAGGTGCTGTTGGACGACCGGCCACATTTTGCAGTGATGGGTGAGAAATACAAAGGGGACAGCGAGGATTCGGAAGAGGAAATCTGGATTCCTATACGAAAAATTTAATTTTTATACCATGTCACAGCAGGATGCATCCGTTAAATCCATTGTTTTCGCTTTGTCTGCCAACTTTGGAATTGCGGTCACAAAGACCGTGGCGGCGGTGATAACGGGTTCAGGCGCGCTATTGGCTGAATCCATCCATTCGTTTGCGGACTGTGGAAACCAAGGGTTGTTGTTTTTGGGTTTGAGCGCATCCAAGAAGTTGCCGGACAGCAAACATCCGTTGGGTCATGGCAAAGCCATTTATTTCTGGTCGTTCATCGTGGCGTTGATGTTGTTCAGCATGGGGGGCCTGTTTTCGATGTACGAGGGCATCCATAAGCTGAGCACGCATGAAGGGCTTGAGCGACCTTACATCGCAGTGGTGGTGCTAGCCTTGAGCATGGTACTGGAAGGCGCCTCACTGATGGGCTGTCTCAAACAAGTCAAGGGCTTGAAACGCTCCAAAACTTTTTGGCAATGGCTGAAAACGACCCGCCAGAGTGAACTGGTCGTCGTGGTGGGCGAGGATGTTGCCGCCCTATTCGGGCTGACCTTCGCCTTGGTTTCGGTGGCGCTTTCCATGATTACCGGGAACCCGATTTTCGATGCCATCGGCAGCATCGGCATTGGTGCTTTGCTCATTGTCGTTTCGTTTTTCATCGGCGTGAAAGTGAAGGGGTTGCTGATTGGCCAGAGTGCCGATGAAGAAACGGTTTCAGCCATTGAGGCATTTTTAAGCAACAGGCCGGAAATCGAGGAAGTATTGAACCTGATTACCTTGCAATTGGGCGCACAGGTCATGGTGGCGGTCAAGGCCAAGATGGCATATACGGACACGGCGTTGCTGATGGTGCACAACATCAACGCTTGCGAGAAGGAACTGAGGAAGTTGAATCCTGCCATTCAGTGGGTGTTTTTTGAACCGGACATTGAGAAGTAAATGTGTATGAAAACGGCCTTGTATCTTGCGCTTTTGTGCCTGTTTTTCGCTTCTTGTGAATCGTACGATTTGAGCCACAAGGGTTTCGAACCGATCACGGAAGGGATGATTTACGACTCCATCACGCCAGCCACCAACACCGACTTTTTTGAGATCCGTGAGTTTGCTTGCTGGGATTCCACCAACTATCGGGTGAAGTATTCGCAAGGGAACTATCCGTTTACGGACTCCTTGTTTTGCGGTCAGGGTGTTGATTTTTCCACTGCCGACATGTGCGTTTTCTGCAATGTGCTTTCAATTAAGGGCTTAAGACCTACTTTTTGGACGACGTACGACGATATTGTCTATTTTCTGGCGCCCATCGACTCCTATGGTGATGCCTTATTGCTGGCGCATCTGAAAGGCTACACGTTTAAACTGAATGACGGTGGGCTCGGCATAAAAAAAGAGAACGGAAAGTTTTACATCAAAGCGTTGAAAATTGTTTTGATCTGCGATCCAATTCAAACGGACCAGTTTTTTTTAGAAATTGATGAGGCTGGAAAAATAAAGGTTATTGACCAAAAGTTGTATTCCAAATTAGTGGGTGCTTGTATTTAAAAAAAAATATGAATAAACGTTTCTTGCTCGGATTGCTTTGTTTCTTCCAGTTTTGTTTGGTCCACGCAGTCATGCAACCTGCCGTGCCGGTTGACCTGCGGTGTGGTTTCCGAAACAATCCTGTCGGAGTTGATGTTCCTGCACCGGTGTTGAGTTGGTCGTACGCGGTCAATACGGCGGTTCGCGGGCAGAAACAGTCAGCTTATCAGGTGTTGGTGGCTACGTCGCCAACGCATTTGAATAGGCAAGATGGTGATTGTTGGAATTCGGGCAAAGTACCTTCGGATGCCATGGGGCAGATTCTGTATGCCGGAAAACCGTTGGAATCGAGCCGGTCGTATTTTTGGAAAGTGCGGTCCTGGGATGAGCAGGGTCGTGTTTCAGCTTGGAGTGCAAGTGGAACTTGGTTGATGGGCCTGTTGGATGCATCCGAATGGAAATCATCCTGGATTTCGGCTGCAGGAGCGGAAAACTATGCGCACAATTATGTATCGGCCAGGTCCGATTTCAACCTGAGGCGTGATTTGCCGGAGATGCGGGCATACATGCCACGTCCGGAGATGCCGAACTTTTCGTCCATGTTGTTGCGGAAGGAATTTCAGGCGGAGAGGCAACTCGTTCGAGCCGTGATTCATGTCTGCGGTTTGGGGCAGTATGAATTGACCATCAATGGTTGTCGGGTGGGGGACCAGGTGCTTTCACCAGGCTGGTCGGACTATCGGAAAACCGTTCTGTACGACAGTTACGACGTGACATCATACATTCATGCAGGCTCGAATGCGCTCGGACTTTTTTTGAGCAACGGCATGTACAACATCCAGCCGGATTCGGTGCGGTACGTGAAATTTCTCCTTTCGAACGGGTCCTTGAAAGCCAAGGCGCAATTGAGGCTGGAGTATTCGGATGGGACATCCAAGCTTGTTGTTACCGATGCCTCCTGGCAGGTTTCGCCTGGACCGGTGACCTATATGAACGAATTCGGAGGGGAAGATTACGATGCTCGGCTGTATCCGGTTGGTTGGGATACGCCTAATTTTCAAGCGGATGGCCGATGGGCGGGCGCTCTGGTACTACCTGAAACCGGTGCGGTTTTGAAGGGCTTGTCGTGCGCCGCACCACCCGTCAAAGTCATGGAAACGTTGGTGCCGAAAGCAATCAATCGCTTGAGTGCAAGTGTTGTTGTCTATGATTTGGGGCAGAATGCCTCCGTGATTCCCGAAATCCGGGTACGTGGAGCCAAGGGTTCAGTCATACGCATCATTCCTGCTGAATTGTTGAAACCGGACGGTACGGTGGATCGGGCTTCCTGTACGCAGGATGGTATCCGGCCGGCTTGGTGGCAATACACCTTGGCGGCAGATGCTTCCGTTACTTGGTTTCCCAAGTTCTTTTATCAAGGTTGCCGCTACCTTCAAGTGGAAGTATTCCCTGCTGAAGGCGATACGCAACTGCCTACGATTGAGCAACTCACTGGAAAGGTGGTGCATTCCTCGGCGGAAGCCATCGGTACTTTTAGCTGCGGCAACGAGCTTTTCAACCAAATCTATTCGCTGGTGCGTTGGGCGCAGCGGAGCAACATGATGAGCCTGCTGACCGATTGCCCCCATCGCGAAAAGATGGGTTGGTTGGAGCAATACCATTTGAATGGGCCTTCGCTACGGTATAATTTCGATTTGTTGAATCTGTTTGGCAAGAGCATGAATGACATGGCTGACGCACAGTTGGAGGATGGTTTCGTGCCGAACATCGCGCCTGAATTCTTCCACGCCGGGGCTGAAATAAAGAACAACGGCTTCCGGAACTCGCCGGAATGGGGCAGTTCCTTCATCATCGTGCCCTGGCAGCAATACCTGTTTAGCGGGGATGTGTCGTTGATTCGTGCCTATTACGACCGAATGAAGCGTTATCTGGGCTTCCTCGATGGCATGGCGAAGGACAATATCCTGAACGTTGGGCTGGGTGACTGGTACGATATCGGGCCGAAGCCGGCATGGGGTTCGCAACTCACGCCGGTGGCATTTACGGCAACGGCCATCTATTTCTACGATTATCAGGTCATGGCTGAAATGGCTGGCCTCTTGGGCAAAAAAGAGGATGCTCTAGGCTTTGCGACAAAGTCCGTGACCATTCGTCAAGCCTTCAACAAAGCGTTCTTCCATGCGGATACGGGCATTTATTCGACCGGTTCCAACACGACTCAAGCCATGCCCCTGTTTTTCGGATTGGCTGAACCCGATTTTCGTAAGCATCTGGCTGATACGTTGGTGGCAGATATTCGTGGTCGTGGAAACGCTTTTAATTCGGGTGAAGTGGGGTATCGTTTTCTGCTGAAAGCGTTGGCTATGGAAGGACATTCGGATTTGATTTACGACATGAACAATCAAACCGAAAAACCGGGTTACGGCTACCAGATCCGCAAAGGCGCCACGTCGTTGACTGAGAAATGGGATGCCGGCGTGGGCAGTTTTGGTTCGCAGAATCATTTTATGTCCGGGCAAATCAATGAGTGGTTTTTCAACGATTTGGCAGGAATCGGCGTGGATGCGAAGGGTGCCGGTTTCCGTAAAATCATCATCAAGCCGACAATTCTTAACAGCTTGTCGTGGGTGAAGGGCTCGTATCGTTCGGTGAGCGGAATGATTTCGACGGAATGGAAGCGTGACTCGATGGGGCTGTCGCTTCAGGTGATCATTCCTCCAAATACCTCTGCCACCGTTTATTTTCCCGCAACCAGCGTCGATGCGGTGAGGGAAGGTCAAATAAAAGCTAAGAACGCAACTGGAGTGAAGTTCTTGCGAATGGAATCGGGATGTGCGCTGTTTGAGGTTGGCTCAGGTGAATATAAATTTTTTAACTAATTCCGTATGAAACACTTGGAAACGAGCTGGAAATCGGCCGATGGGCTGACCCTATTTGCACAGTGTTGGGAACCTGATACGCTGCCCATCAAGGCGGTGGTGTGCCTGGTGCACGGCATTGGGGAACATTCCGGGCGGTATGCCCATGTGGCGGAGGCTTTCGGCAAAAAGGGCTATGCATTGTTTGCCGCCGATTTGCGTGGACATGGGCGGTCGGAAGGGTCGAGGGGTCATGCGCCTTCGTTGGAGGCATTGTTGCTGGATTTGGACACCTTGTTGGAAAAAGCGGCTGAACGCTATCCAAACGTTCCACTCTTCTTGTACGGCCATAGTTTGGGCGCCATTCTGGTGCTACATTACGGATTGAAGCGGAAACCTGCCGTTAAAGGCATACTGGCGACAAGTCCAGCCTTGCATTCCTCGTTGGAACTTCAGGCGGTCAAAGTATTGGCGGCTAAAATATTGGGAACGTTGGTGCCGAGCTTGGCTTTGGCCAGCGGGTTGGATGTAAATGCGATTTCGCACGATTCCGCCGTGATTGAGGCGTACAACATCGATGTGTTGGTGCATGACAAGATCTCGGTGGGGTTGGGCAAGGAGTTGCTGCGGGTTTGCACGTACAATCTGAAACACGCCGGTGAGTTTCCATTGCCTTTGTTGCTGATGCATGGGAAGGAGGATGCCATTGCTTTTCCGAGCAGCAGCATTGAATTTGCTGAACCGTTGGTAGGCCGTTGCAAGCTGGTGTTGTGGGATGGCGGATTTCATGAACTACACAATGAACCATTTAAGGATGAGGTGTTTAAGTCTATGACGGATTGGCTGGATGCCTTGTAAGTTTCGAGTACGTATTCAAAACCCGGTTCTAGTTGAAGATCCGGGTTTTTTGTTGGCAAAAAATGTTTTAAAACACAATTTTTCGGCTTTTTTTCAAGAGCCAAAAAGGGTATCTTTGAGTTCAGAGTGCAGGACAGGACAGCATAGTACAGTATATTTGCTAAGTGTCTGGAATTGAAACGAAAAACAAACGAAAAACACAAGAGTCAGGATGTATAAAAAGATCATTTTGGTTATTTCCTTGTTGGTTTTGACCGGATTTTCAAGCCGATTGACTGCGTCTTCCGACTGGAAGGCTGGTATTGTTACCGACGAATTTATTTTCACCAAAGCGGCATTTCCAGAAAGTCATGCCGCAACCATTGCTGAAACGCCTGAAGGCATGGTTGTTGCGTGGTTTGGAGGCATGAAGGAACGCTACAAGGACGTGTGCATCTATGTGAGCCGTCGGGAGAACAATTTGTGGACCGAACCGGTCAAGGTTGCCGATGGGGTGTTGAACGACAGCATTCGTTGGGCGTGTTGGAATCCGGTCTTGTATCAGATTCCGGGCGGCGACTTGTTGCTATTCTATAAAATTGGGCCGGATGTGGCCGGTTGGACGGGTTGGATGAAGCGTTCAACCGATGGAGGCAAAACATGGAGTTCAGCCATAGCGTTGCCGAAGGGGTATTTGGGGCCTATCAAGAACAAACCGGTTCGCATTGATAATCAGTTGGTTTGCCCATCGAGCACGGAAAAGGACGGTTGGAAGGTACATTTTGAAATGACCGACGACAGTTGTAGGAATTGGTCCATGGTCGGCCCGATTAATGACGGAAAGGATTGGAACGTGATTCAACCGTCGATTTTGACCTATCCGGACGGACGTTTGCAGATTCTTTGCAGAACGCGGAACAGGTGCATTGCTTCGGCATGGTCGAAGGATCGGGGTAAGACGTGGTCGGCGTTTGAGGCGTTGAGCCTGCCCAACAACAATTCGGGTACGGATGCCGTGACGCTGAAGGATGGCCGGCAATTACTGGTTTATAACCATGTGTTGCCGCCGAAAAAGGAGACCAAAGGGCCGCGCACGCCGTTGAATGTGGCGGTTTCCAACGATGGATTGAATTGGTCCGCATCGCTGGTGCTGGAGGATTCGCCCATTGGGCAGTATTCGTATCCGTCTGTGATACAGGGTTCGGACGGCATGATTCATATGGTGTATACGTGGAGACGGGAGCGCATCAAGTATGTGAAAATTGACCCGTCCAAGTTGATGGAAGTGCCCATCAAGAAAGGCTTGTGGCCGGGTACGAAAACAGCGGTGGTCAAGAATGAGGATCCGCCTCGGTATCGTGTTTCGGTCTGTGATTGGATGTTGTTGAAACGGCAGAAGTTGGGTGCCATTTCGTTGGCCAGGGTGATTGGTTGTGACGGTTTGGAATTGGACATGGGGTCTTTGGGCAAAAGGCCGACGTTTGAGAATGCGTTGAAGGATTCGGCGGTGCTTCAGCAGTTCAAGAAGGAAGCAAATGACGTGGGGATCAAGTTCAGCTCCGTGGCCATGTCGGGTTTTTATGCCCAGTCGTTGGCGAAACGGGAGGATTTTGTGACGCCGATCCAGGATTGCATCGATTTGATGAAGGCCCTGAACGTCAAGGTCGGATTCCTTCCATTGGGAGTGGAAGGGGACTTGGCGAAGAATCCGGAGCTGAAACCGGAACTGGTCAAACGGTTGCGGGTGATTGGGCAGATGGCTGAGAAGGCTGGCGTGGTGATTGGCATCGAGACGGCATTGGACGCCACTTCCGAGAAGGCGTTGCTGAAGGAAATCGGCAGCAAGGGCATCCAGATTTATTTCAATTTCCAGAACCCGTTGGTGGGGGGTAGGGATTTGATCCGGGAACTGCAAATATTGGGCATCAAGCATATTTGCCAGATTCATTGCACCAATACGGACAAGTTTTGGTTGGAAAACGATCCTCAAATTAATATGCCCTTGATTAAGAAGGTATTGGACAAGATGGGATACTCGGGTTGGCTGGTGATGGAGCGTTCCAGGGATGCCAACGACTCGAGAAACGTCAAAGGCAATTATGGAGCCAACGCGCGGTTTTTGAAATCGGTCTTTCAACCGGAATAGTATGAAAAAGGCGTTTTGGTTGGCTTTGTTTTGGATTGCGGCATCGCTTTTGAACGTGCATGCAGCCGAACTGTGGGTTTCGCCCGAAGGGTCGGATTCCAATCCGGGAACGGCCGCACAACCGAAAGCGACGATCCAAGCAGCTCTGCGACAAGCGCGCGAGTTGCGCCGACTCAACGATGCCTCCGTGAAGGGAGGTATTGTTGTTTGGATGCGGGGAGGGACGTATGAATTGACTACTCCTGTTATTTTAAGGGCGGAAGACTCGGGAACGGCTGAAAGTCAGACAATTGTACGGGCAGTTGTTGGCGAGGTGCCTGTTTTAAGCGGGGGTAGAGCGGTTAGTGGCTGGAAAAAAGCAGGAAAAGTGCCGGGTTTGCCGAGTTCGGCAGTAGGACATGTTTTTGTGGCGACGTTGCCGTTGGTAAATGGTAATATACCGGAATTTAGGCAGTTGTGGGTGGGAGACCGTAAGGCGGTTCGGGCACGGGATGTCAATGACGAGCAATTGCCACGGATATTGAGCTGGGATAAGAAAACGGGGACGTTGGGTATTCCTTCCCGCTGGATCCATCAGTTCGTTAAAAAAGATTTTCGGCACGTTCAATCGGTGGAGATGGTCTTGCACGAAATGTGGACCATGAACAATTTACGCATTCGCACATTGTTGGAAAAGGGCGATACGGTTTTTGTCACGTTTCAGCAACCGGATGCTAGGCTACAGTCGGAACATCCCTGGCCGGCGCCCATGATGACCGATTCGCTGCGTTCGCCGTTTTATTTGACCAACGCCATGGAGTTTTTGGATGAACCCGGGGAATGGTATCTGGAGGACGGAAAGCTGTACTATTGGCCGCGACCGGGTGAGGACCTGAACCAAGTGACGATGCCTTGCATGGAATCGCTGTTGGAGGCAAGAGGCACCTTGGACGCGCCGGTTTCGCATGTTCGTTTCGAAGGCATCACTTTTGCCTACACCACTTGGATGCGGCCTTCGCTTGTGGGCCATGTGCCCTTGCAGGCTGGCATGTATTTGTTGGACGGTTACAAATTGCGTCCGCCGGGAACGCTGGAAAATCCGAACAAGGGACTGGACAACCAAGCCTTTTTGGGTCGTCCTCAGGCTGCCGTCACTTTAAGTGGTGTGCAACATACGGCCTTTTTGAACTGCACGTTCACGCATTTGGGCGGCAGTGGATTGGATTATGCGGAGGCGACTTCCGACGATATGGTACAGGGTTGCTTGTTGGAGGACATCGGCAGCAACGGCATTCAGTGCGGACGTTTCGATGCACCGGGCATGGAGGCGCATCTGCCGTACAATCCCGTGGACGAGCGTGAACTTTGCCGCAAGCTGACGCTACGGAACAATTTGATTCGGGAGGTGACCAACGAGGATTGGGGGACGGTGGGCATCGCTGCCGGGTATGTGCAGGGCATCACCATCGAACATAATGAATTGGCGGAAATTTCGTACACCGGCATCAGCTTGGGATGGGGATGGCAGAAGGCTTGCTGCTGCATGCGGGACAATGTGGTCAAGGCCAATTACATCCATCATTACGCCAAGCACATGTACGATGTGGC
>Ga0302296_1000240_pt1 | contig 48591 bp, 46 predicted proteins | sample III_Fen_N3_1_FD_194546 | JGI IMG/M metagenome (GOLD analysis project Ga0302296, IMG submission 194546) | Peat permafrost microbial communities from Stordalen Mire near Abisko, Sweden - III_Fen_N3_1 | ecosystem: Environmental > Terrestrial > Soil > Wetlands > Permafrost | place: Sweden: Abisko... | reverse complement strand
AAAGAAAATTCATCGAGCAAACTGTTGATAAAATGATTGTCAATCCGGATGCTTCGATTACAACCGCTTCGGAAAACGTATATGAAATTCTGAAAAAACTGCCAGGCGTAACCGTCGACAACAGCGACAATATCAGTCTGAAAGGGAAACAAAACGTAAAAGTATTAATCGACGAAAAACCAACCTATGTTTCGGCTACGCAACTGGCAGCCATGCTCAAAGGTATGCAGGGGAAAAATGTAGACAGAATAGAAATCATTGAAAACCCCTCAGCACGTTACGATGCCGAAGGAAACTCGGGAATCATCAACATCAAAACAAAGCATAACAAAGCACCCGGCTTCAACGGAAGTGCTTTTGCCGGTACCGAAACAGCCAGTAAGTTTGGTTGGAACAGCGGACTGGATCTTAATATGAATTATGGAAAACTAAACCTGTATGGCAATTATTCGCTCTACAACTGGGCGGGTTCCAACGGTATGGATGCAACCCGCAGGTTTACAAGTACAGCTATGAACGGTGCATATCAGCTCATCAACACGAATGGAACCTATGACGGACAATCCGGTAATTACAAAGTAGGTGCCGATTATTTCATCCGTAAAAATCACGTTGTCAGCGTGATGTTGCGTGGGAGCAACGGGCAAAATAATAATGAAGATCAAAATACAACTACTTTTACCGACAAGTATCTAAAGGTAGATTCATCACTTGTTTCCAAATCACACACTAACCAACATTGGAAAAATCAGACATTTAATGTCAATTACAAATGGGACATAGACAGTACCGGTCAGTCACTTTCTGCCGATTTTGATCATGCATGGTTTAACTACACAAGTCCGAATAATCAAAACGGAATTTATTACAATGCAGCAGGTAATAACCTGAATCATGATGTTCTGGTAAATACCTTGCAAGGCAATGACATCAGTATTTACACTGCCAAGCTCGACTATGTCCTTCCGATTGGGAAAAAGTTCAATATCGAAGCCGGAGCAAAAACCAGCTTTGTAAATACCGATAGTAAAATAGATATGACCGGTTATTTAGTTCAGAACGATCACTTTATTTATAAAGAAGATATTCAGGCAGCTTACATAAACGGACGAGCTCAGCTTAATAAAACTACTTTGCAACTGGGTTTGCGGTTAGAAAATACCATTTCTAAAGGAACATCCGTCACCACCAATCAAGTGAACGACACAAGCTATCTGAAAATATTCCCGTCCTTTTTCGTACAACAAACGCTCAACAAAAACAACAATATCAACTTCAAATACAGTTACCGCATCGGTCGACCGGATTATGATATGCTCAATCCATTCAGGTGGATGGTAGATCCTTACACTTACAATGTCGGAAATCCAAACCTTAAACCGCAGTTTACACACTCATTGAGCTTAGGTCATAGTTTCAAAGAAATTTTATTTTCCAGTTTAGGGTACAACTATACCAAAGGATTATTCACTCAGGTCATTCTGCAAAACGACGCAACAAAGTCCATTTATCAGACCAATGAAAATCTGAATAATTCTATTGATTTTAATGCATCAGAAACAGTTCAGCTCCAACCAACCAAATGGTGGCGACTAAACGGAACCTTTACCGGTATGTATAAGGAAATTCAGTTTGATTCCAATGCAGGAGGAAGCTTAAACCGCTGGAGCTTGAATGCCAATATGAGCAATAATTTCAGCCTGCCATACAAGCTGGAGATGGAACTAAGCGGGCGATACAGCACAGGAGAATTAGTTAGTAACATCGTTGTCAGGTCTCGTTACAGCTTCGATTTTGGAATACAGCGTAAAGTTTTTAAAGATATGGGTAGCATCAAGCTTTCTGTCAGCGATATTTTCAATACTGGTCAGATAGGCGCATATGCAAAATATGAAAATGTTGATCTAGACCTTAAAAACAGATATGATTCACGCCAACTCAGAATATCGTTCAACTACCGTTTCGGAAAAAATGAATTTAAAACCCGCAGCGAGCGTTCCACAGCTTCCAGCGAAGAACAAAGTCGCAGCTCAAAATAAATAAAATCAACTATAATTATCTCATTTATATCTATTCAAAAAAACTTTTAAAAACATTGAATTATGAAAACAAATCATTTAAGAAGAGTTGTTATACTCTTAGTTCTGGTAATTTCAGGGACTCAGTTATTTGCACAAGAATTGTATGAGATCAAAGTTAAGCTAGTTAAATACGAAAATCAAGTTCCAAAACACACAAAAGCAACCTTATTGGATGCAAAAACAATGGAAATAATTGGCAAAAGCGTGTGCAACAACAATAATGAACTTATCTTTGAGAATGTAAGCAAAGGAGAATATCTGCTTCAGGTACGGAAACCCGGACTTACTAAGGCCGATACGCGATACATCATTATCGACGACAAGGTTACCGTATTCAATAGTTCTACCAATCCAACAGCCAAGTCACCAACGGAAGCTAAAGAGACTCAACTGAACTAACAGAAAAAACTTCTTAACCAGGGTCTGAATTTTCTAAGAAAGTACGTTTAGCACTTTTGCAGGAATATTGAATCAAAAAAAGGAACAAAAAGATGGCAAAATAATCCGAAAAGGCGTTTTTGGTTAGGTTTTGAATATATATTTTCTTTAATTTGCAAATCATTAATTCAGTAAAGATTTTATGCAAAAAACATCGGCCATCCTCTTCCTTTTTTTGATTTATTGTTCAACTGTTTTTTCTCATCAATACACTGAGTATTTTACTGACAAAGCTTGTCGCATTGATTTTCAGTTGAGTGGAAACGCAACCAGCACTAGTGCTTATTTATCTAAAATTGTACAAGAGCCATTTTGGGGTGGACGCAGGTCGCGCTTGTCCGACGATATGAATTTGGGTGAATACCGTTTTCTGGTATTGGATAGCCTGACCAGCAAACTGATTTACATCGACGATTTCAGCACACTTTACTTCGAATGGCAGTCTACGCCTGAAGCTGAACTCGTCAACAAAAGCTTTGAGCAATCCATCCAGTTCCCGTATCCGCAAAAATCCGTTAAGGTTATTATAGAACGTCGATTGGATTTCGATAAATGGGAAAAGCTCATCCAGTTTGCGTTTTCACCCGACGATAAATTAATCCGCAAAACAAAAATGGTAGACGTACCGGTAAAAACAATCTGCAAAACAGCTTCGCCCGACAAAGCCATTGACATTGCTGTTATCGCCGAAGGATATACGGTTAAACAACGTGCTAAGTTCTTCAAAGATGCAAAACGACTAGCCGATAACCTCTTTACCCACGAGCCGTTTCTGAAATACAAATCGAGAATCAACATCTACGCTATTGCAGCCATGTCGGTGGACACCGGGGTTTCCAAACCTCAGGATGCCAACTGGAGAAACTCAGCGCTCGGATCGCATTATTACACCTTTTACTCAGACCGTTACCTTACAACTCCCAACGTATTTACCGTACGCGATTATGCTTCACTGGTTCCCTACGATGCCATTTATATTCTTGCCAATACCAAAACATACGGTGGCGGAGGTATTTACAACTTCTATACCCTGGCCTCGGCCGACAGTAAGCGCGCACAAACCGAAGTGACTGTACATGAATTCGGACACTCGTTTGCCGGACTGGCTGACGAGTATTTCTACGACAACGATGCGTTGAATGGCATGTACGATTTAAAAAATGAACCTTGGGAACCTAATATAACCACTTTAGTAAAGTTTGGGGCGAAGTGGAAAAAGGATTTACCCGAAGGTATCGTCATACCAACTCCGCTTACGGATGAAAACAAAGAAAAAATAGGGGTTTTTGAAGGAGGAGGTTATTTGAAAAAGGGCATTTATCGTCCGTATTTCGACTGTCGCATGCGCACAAACACTGCAAAAGGATTCTGTCCGGTTTGCCTGAAAGCCGTGGAAGACAGAATCCTGTTTTTGACGGAATAAAGAGGTTGATTGGTTAAGTGGTCGAATGGTTAATTAGCTGATTAAGTTCTGCGGCTTACTTATCAGCTAATCAAATAATTAACCATTCAGCCAATCACTTAATAGTAACCATCGTTGCTCCGAACCCGTATTCGCGGAATGAAGCATCCTGAAAATAGTAGGATTTATAACGGGTTTTGAGCAGTTTTTCTATTTCTTTGCGGAGCACGCCTTCACCTTTTCCGTGAATAAAGACAACTTTTTGACCTTTATGATTTTTATTTGCATCAAGCACTTCATGGAATTTATCCAACTGACACTGAAGCATAGCTGCATTTGATAAACCCGCTGTTGTATCCAGTAACTCATTTATATGCAAATCGACTTCAATGATTTCAGAGGTTTGCGTTCGATTTACAATTCTTGGCCTACCAGTAGATTCCTCTTTCTGAAACATGGCTTGTTTAATCTCTTCGGGCGAAATATCAGCCATTTTTTGATTCTCTGCTTCCAGTTCCTTTTCGGAAACGATATCAATTAACATAGCCGGTTCATCGAAATAATCATTTGTGGTAAAACTATGAAGTTTATAGAATTTCACAGCATTAATCTTCAGACTTACATCCACAATTGCTTGTGGCGTGTAACTTTTTCCTTTTTTGAATGGCAACAATTGAACGCGTAACCGTTCCCATGAGCTCAATTCTTCTTTGCTTATTTCTGTAAGCAACTCTTGTGTATTTGGTTCAATAATCCCATTGGCAACACTTTTCCAAACATCATTTTCACCATTGATAATATTGTAATTCAAATAATAATTGCTATCGTTCACCAGATAACACTCGTAGGCGGTGGTTTGCAATTGTTTGATGTCTATCGGGAAAAAAGCCAACAATGCCTTCAGTATTTCACCCTCAGGAGTTTCTATGATGGGTTCGGGGTCTCGTATTTCAGGTTTCGCATTCTGAGGTTCCGGTTCTACATGCTGCCCCACGGTTGAAGTCGACTTTGTTTTAAAATCCTTTATTGGAAAATTGGTCTTCTCGTTTATTGCGGCAATCACCACACATTCACGTTCCGATACGGGAATTTCAAATCCATCTTCATCTTCCACATATACCAACTTTTTCATTTCATCTACACGGGCTACTATCCCTCCACCCACTGCATTCATAAAACGCACATTATCACCTTTCTTTATCATTGTCGAATTGTTTTATCGTTGAATTTATGCAAAGGTAAACAATTTCGGGTATTCTTCTGTTTTTACAAACAGATATTAATTGCTTTCCTCACTGAATTACAATTATATACTTCCAATGAATATTCTGTTCTTGAATACCAAATATTTTACGCATCAACAGCGGTAAAAACATCTTTATAAAATTTTTATACAAGCAGTCTAAAAACTTATAATGCACTTATAACTTCCATTGTATTTTTGCATCGGATAAAAACCGATACAAAATGAATACTACTTTAATGTTGATTATTGAGATTTTAGCAGGTCTGGTTCTCCTTTTTGTAGCAGGGCATGCTCTTTCTCGCGTAATTGGATCCGATGAGTATTACGACAAAATACTTTATGATGACGATAATGATTCTATAACTAAAAAAAATAATGATGATAGCGATGATAAAAATGATATTATCCATCATGTATCTATTTAAAATTAAAACTGAATCAAAATGAAAACAAAACTTTCAATGGTAGCAATCACCGAAATGAGTACCCCGACTGGTTATATAATAGAGCCATTAAGTCGTAACTATACTGGGCTATTTAACCCAGCTGCTTATTTAACAAAATATTAAACAAAAATAAACCCCGTTATTTATTATAATACAATATCTTTAAAATATTTATAATTATGAGAATTATTAGATTAGTAGCAATTTCAGCAATTATGGCTTTAACAGCTTCAAGTGCAAAAGCACAGTTTGCAACCGGTGCCGACATCGTAAGTTCATATGTATGGCGTGGTATTCCACAAGAAGATCCTACGGGTAAAACAAGCGGAACCCCAAACATTCAACCTTATGCTTCATTCACAACAGGAGCCTTCACTCTTGGCTCATGGGCTTCAGGCAGTTTTTCAGGAAATGTGAAAGAAGTTGACCTGTATGCTACCTACGCCATTTCAAGCAAATTTGCTCTAACACTTACCGACTACTACTACAACTTTGCTTCTCAACCAAATTATTTCAAATACAGCGGTGGCACAGGTCACGTATTTGAAGGAACACTTGCTTACACCGGAACAGCATTTAGTGCATCGGTGAACACCATGTTTGCGGGAGCTGATAAAAAAGCTAACGGCGACAATGCACTCTCAACTTATGTTGAATTAGGTTACCAAATCGCACCGGTTGCTAAAATCTTCTTAGGAGGTTCACTCGGCGAAAGTGCAACTTACCGTACTACAGGTTTTGGTATTACTAATCTCGGAATAAAAGTAAGCAAATCAATAGTTATTACCGACAAATTCAGCCTGCCTGTTTATGCCATTGTTGGAGCAAATCCTTATGAAAAAACCACATTCTTTGTAGCAGGTGTTACACTTTGATTTATTAATAATCCAAGCTAAAAACTAAACAATTAGATATAAATTTCTAATCATCCTATTCACTATTAAATTTAAAAAACTAACTGAAAATGGAAACAAAACTTTTAATGGTAGCAACCACCGAAATGAGCACCCCTACCGGGTATATCATTGGGGCGATTATAGCCGTGGTTTTACTGGGCTATTTAATTTATTCATTGATTAAACCTGAGAAGTTCTAACATCAAATCATTCTCTTAATACTAAAAACGTATGTTCACAACTTTTGATTTTTTACAAATAATTATTTTCGTGGGATTACTGATAGGCTTAACGCCTATTATGGGAACTTTCATGTACAAGGTGTTCACAGGCGAAAGGCATCTGATGTCAGCTCCATTCGGCTGGCTCGAACGATTGACATATAAGATTGTCGGCGTTGACTCTGCTGAAGAAACAAACTGGAAAAAGTATGCTCTTGGACTGGTGCTATTCAACTTAATCGGATTTCTGTTTGTGCTCCTGCTTCAACTTACGCAGGCATTTCTACCATTAAATCCGACAAATTTACCTAATGTTTCGTGGCATTCGGCGTTTAATACCGCTGCAAGTTTTATAACCAACACCAACTGGCAAGGTTATAGCGGAGAAACTACAATGAGTTATTTTGTACAAATGATTGGGCTTGGCGTTCAGAACTTTGTAAGTGCTGCCACCGGAATAGCCGTATTGATAGCTCTTGCCAGAGGACTTTCGCGCAAAACAACTGACAAACTCGGTAACTTCTGGGTAGATTTAACCCGTTCAACTTTGTATGTACTTTTGCCACTTTCCATTTTATTTGCTGTAATTTTGGTTGGTCAAGGAGCAATTCAAAACTTTGATACATATCAAACAGCCCATACACTTCAGGGAACTACACAAGTAATTCCAATGGGTCCTGTAGCCTCTCAGGAAGCTATCAAGCAACTTGGGACTAATGGCGGTGGTTTCTTCAATGCCAATAGTGCCCATCCGTTTGAAAATCCAACTCCGTTGACCAATTTTCTTCAAATATTGGCAATTTTTCTAATTCCTGCCGGATTGACTTTTACTTATGGTAAAATGGTTGGTTCTAAACGTCAGGGCTGGACAATTTTTATTGTTATGCTGATTTTATTTCTTAGCGGTTTAGCCATATCCTTATATGGTGAATATTCTGCCAATCCAATTTATGGTCATTCAGCACTGATGGAAGGGAAAGAAACCCGGTTCGGAATAACGAATAGTGTACTTTTTTCTGTAGTTACTACCGATGCCTCCTGTGGTGCTGTAAATGCTATGCACGATAGTTTGTCACCCTTGTCCGGAATGGTTACCATGATTAACCTTATGCTTGGTGAAGTGATTTTTGGTGGTGTAGGAGCCGGATTGTATGGTATGGTTATATTCATTATTCTCACGGTATTTATTGCCGGGTTGATGGTGGGTCGTACACCTGAATACCTGGGGAAAAAAGTGGAAAGGTTTGAAGTCACAATGGCTATTATAGCTAATGTAATTACCTCTTTTGTAATTCTGTTATTTACGGCATGGGCAGCGGTAAGCACGCTGGGTCTAGCCGGTTTGAACAATGCCGGGCCGCATGGATTTTCCGAAATCCTTTACGCTTTCAGTTCTTGCGCCGGAAACAACGGTAGTGCTTTTGCAGGATTAAGTGCTAATACGGTTTTTTATAATTTATTGCTTGGAATTACAATTTTAGTCGGACGTTTCGGAGTGATTATACCGATTTTGGCAATTGCCGGGAGTATGGCAAAAAAGAAAATCACACCTCCCTCAGCAGGAACTTTCCAAACGAATAATTGGCTGTTTGTCACCTTATTAATCGGCGTTATCCTTATTGTCGGCGGATTGACCTATTTCCCAGCCTTATCATTAGGACCAATTGTAGAACATTTATTAATGAATAACGGAATTACTTTTTAATCATTTAGCAACATGACAACAAAATCAAATAAAAGTATCTTTAATAAGAAGCTACTTGCACGGGCTGCGAAAGACAGCGTAATGAAACTAAACCCTGCAACTCTGATAAAAAATCCGGTTATATTTATCGTTGGTATCGGAGCAGTCCTGACAACTATCATTGTGTTTATTGGAATTTTTCAGGGAGGGTATTCGTCTTTCAACTTACAAATAGCCATCTGGCTTTGGTTTACGGTGCTATTTGCCAATTTCTCTGAAGCAATAGCCGAAGGTCGTGGAAAAGCACAAGCCGAAAGCTTGCGTAAAAATCGCACGCAAACGGTAGCCCGTAAAATGATTGGGGATAAAGAAACAGAAGTGTTGGCTCCCAGTTTACGCAAAGGCGACATTGTGGTTTGCGAAGTGAATGATATAATCCCCTCGGATGGAGAAGTGATTGAAGGAATTGCCAGTGTCGATGAGTCAGCCATAACGGGCGAATCGGCTCCGGTAATCCGCGAAAGCGGTGGCGACCGTTCGGCAGTAACTGGTGGTACTAAAGTGTTGAGCGACCGAATTCTGATTCGTATTTCAGCCGATGCCGGCGATACCTTTATGGATCGAATGATTGCATTGGTTGAAGGTGCCAAACGTCAGAAGACTCCAAACGAAATTGCCTTAACCATATTGCTTTCGGGTTTAACTATAATCTTCTTACTGGCTGTAGTAACACTTCCTGCATTTTTCGGATACAGTTTAACTGCATCGGGCTTATCGCAGTCGCACAATTTATCTATTCCTGTATTACTTGCCCTGCTGGTTTGCCTTATCCCAACTACCATTGGCGGACTGTTAAGTGCTATTGGTATCAGCGGTATGGATCGACTTATCCAACGAAACGTAATTGCTACCAGTGGACGTGCTATTGAAGCTGCCGGAGATGTGGACGTATTGTTGCTCGACAAAACCGGAACAATTACATTGGGAAACCGTATGGCAACTGACTTTATTCCGGCTGAAAATGTAACAGTTGAAGAATTGGCGGATGCAGCGCAACTTTCTTCACTTTCTGACGAAACTCCGGAAGGACGTTCGATTGTAGTTCTGGCAAAAGAAAAGTTCAACATTCGGGGTCGTGATATTACTAACCTTCACGCCACGTTTATTCCTTTCACGGCCCAATCGCGGATGAGTGGGGTAGATTTGAAAACGCCCGAAGGAAAAGTTCACCAAATTCGGAAAGGTTCATCGCAAGCTATCCGTGCTTTTGTTGAAGAAAACAACGGAGTTTTCTCTCAAAAAGTAATCGATGCAGTATCAGATTTGGCACGATTGGGAGCAACGCCGCTGGTAGTGGCCGAAGACAATAAAGTACTGGGAGTTATTCATCTGAAAGATATTGTAAAAGGAGGGATCAAACAGCGTTTTGCCGAACTTCGTCAAATGGGAATTCGCACGGTGATGATTACCGGAGACAACTCCCTGACCGCAGCAGCCATTGCTGCCGAAGCAGGAGTGGATGATTTTATGGCTGAAGCCACACCAGAAGATAAATTGCGGAGAATCCGTGAAGAACAGGAAAAAGGACACTTGGTGGGAATGATTGGAGATGGAACAAACGATGCGCCTGCTTTGGCGCAAGCAGATGTTGGTATCGCTATGAATTCAGGAACACAAGCTGCTCGTGAAGCCGGTAACATGGTGGATTTGGACAGTAACCCAACTAAATTGATTGAAGTAGTTGAAGTTGGTAAACAGTTGCTTATGACCCGTGGAGCTCTTACTACCTTTAGTATTGCCAACGACGTAGCGAAGTATTTTGCCATTATTCCGGCCATTTCCGTTGCACTGTATGCCGGAAGCAACGGACAGGGACCTTTGGCTGCACTGAATATCATGAGGCTTGGTTCGCCGGAAAGTGCCATCCTAAGTGCCATTATTTTCAATGCACTTATTATCATTGCACTAATTCCATTGGCATTAAAAGGGGTAACTTATAAACCTATTTCGGCTAATAGAGCACTGGCAAAAAACTTGCTGATTTACGGATTTGGTGGTATTATCGCTCCATTTATCGGAATCAAAATTATCGATATATTGATTAATTTATAAATTCAACATTTATGGATATAAATTCAGCATTCATGGATTTAAATTCAGCATTCATGGAAGTCCTTGTTAGGAATTTGAAAGAAAAATTGTTAACCAGAATTAAAAAAGAGTATGAAAGAATGGAACAGTATAATAAAGATAACATTAATGATCTTATGCTGATTTCTTCCGGAAGAATTATTGAAATCGATTTTCTGATTAACTCTATGAACGAAATGATAACGTATTATGAACATTCAAAAATAATTGAAAAATGAAAACATTTGGTATCGCAATAAAAATATTCCTGGTTTTTACCATTCTCACAGGGGTAATATATCCACTCTTAGTTACAGGAATTGCACAGGTAGTTTTTCCGCACCAGGCCAATGGAAGCCTGATTTTAAAAGACAACAAGATAATAGGAAGTGAACTTATCGGACAACAATCCGATAGTACAATCTATTTCACTTCTCGTCCTTCAGCAATTGGAAATAATCCATTACCTTCGGGTGGTAGTAATTATGGTTTGACCAGCGCAAAACTAAAGGCACAGGTTGCAGAAAGAAAAAATAAATTTATCAAATTCAACCATCTTGCTGCAGGTGTTGAGGTTCCGGCCGATATGCTTTTCGCATCGGCAAGTGGCCTTGACCCGCATATTTCGCCTGAAGCCGCTCAGCTGCAAATTAATCGTATTGCAAAAGCAAGAAACTTTGATCTTATTCAAAAACATGAGTTGATAACACTTGTTGATAATATAAGTCAAGGACCTCAACTGACATGTCTGGGTGAAAGTCGTGTGAATGTATTATTGCTGAATATTGCATTAGACAAACTAAAATGATCAAGGTCATGAAAAGAATTGAGGCTATAATTCGAAATACAAAAATAGAAGATGTAAAAGAAGCTCTCCAATCTATCAACATTAATTCTTTTACATATACAGATTGTATCGGAGCTGGAAAGCTAAAGATCCAGGGCGTGTATCGTGGTAATCAATTTCAATATGACGTTAGTCGATATTTGGTTAACGTTGTGGTTCCCGATGAAAAACTAAAAACCACTGTCGACTGTATTTTAAATGCAGCCAACACAGGAGAAGTAGGAGACGGTGAAATTTTTGTATCAACAATCGATGAATCGTGGAAAATACGAACTAAAGAAAGTATTACTGCGTTCTATTAACGTGGAGGTAAGTTCATATTAGTCAATATGAGTTTATGATGCTTTCCATCAATTTCCGTCCCAAAATGGGACGGAAAAATTGATATCCATGAGACTGGCTCTAATTAAATTACCAGGATATTTGGCTAAAGCCAATTATACTTTTTTATCTTAAGTTGCCTCCTGCTTTAGCTGGAGGCAACTGATAGTTTGCACACAATAACTTTTCACACAAAACAAACTCAAATGAGCGACTTCGAAATTGACAGACCCAATCCCGATGAACTTCTGGCAGCATTAACCAGGGAAGACGAAAAAAGCAAACGGGGTAAGTTGAAGATTTTCTTCGGCATGTGCGCCGGTGTGGGCAAAACCTATACCATGCTCCAGGCGGCGCACGATGAGAAGAAGAAAGGAAATGACATTGTTATCGGGTATGTGGAAACACATAAACGGAAAGAAACAGAAGCTTTAGTTAGCGGCTTTGAAATAATTCCACGTAAAGCCATTGAGTATAAATCCACCTCCGTAGAGGAGATGGATTTAGACGCTATTATAGCCCGCAATCCTCAGATTGTGTTAGTAGATGAATTGGCACATACCAATGCTTCAGGAAGTCGTCATAATAAGCGTTATCAAGATGTTCAGGAGTTATTGGAAAACGGCATCAATGTATTTACAACGCTCAATGTTCAGCATCTTGAAAGCCGCACCGACACAGTGGCACAAATCACAGGTGTTATCATTCGCGAAACCCTTCCGGACTTTGTTTTCGAGAATTCAGATGATATTGAACTCGTTGATATAACGCCCGATGAACTGCTTCAGCGCCTGTCGGATGGAAAAGTCTATACGCCAGAACGTTCCAAAGAAGCGGTGAATAACTTTTTCCGCAAGGGAAATATTACCGCCTTGCGCGAAATGTCTTTGCGTATTGTAGCCGATAGGGTCGACAACCAGTTGCATGATTACATGCAGGACAAACGTATCCGTGGTCCATGGAAATCGGGATTGCATTTTCTAGTGGCCATTGGTGTAAGTCCATCTTCGCAAGGTCTATTAAAATGGGCAAAAAATCTGGCATATTCCATGGGAGCTAATGTAGAAGCACTTTATGTGGAAACCACCCAACGGATAAGTGCCAAAGACCACGAGCAACTCGATTTAAACATTGATCTTGCAAAGCAGTTAGGATTTAAAGTTCGAATCGTTACCAACGATGATTTGGTCAATGCGATTGTAAATTATGCCCAAAAAGAAAACATAACGCATATTATTGTCGGGAAATCGCGGTTGAATAGTGTTAAGTCTCTGTTAAAACTTGGCAATTTTGTCAATCGACTGATAAAATACAGCGGTAATATTGATGTGTATATCCTAGGTTCTGACACTTCTGTTGAAGATAAATTCAATGCAAAAACGGTCATTCCGCAATTCACCTCATACAGACGTCAATACCTCACTGTATCACTTATTGTAGCCTTAACTTCGATACTAAGCTATTTTGTCAAAGATATTGTTGGTTATCAGACTATTTCTGTTATTTTTTTGTTTATGGTATCGTTACTGGCATTGTTCTATGGAACCGGTCCGGTTTTGTTTGCTGCAACGTTGAGCGCATTAATATGGGACTATTTTTTTATACCACCGCAATTCACCTTCCTTATTCAGAAACCGTTTGATATCCTCTTGCTAGTCATGTTTTTTATCGTGGCATTGGTCAATGGTACATTAACGTCACGAGTCCGTCGTCAGGAAAAAAAGATACGAATACGTGAAGAGCGTACCCATGCTCTATACCAACTAACTAAGGATTTAAATTCTGTTTCGGGCTTCGACGATGTCATTAAAATTGCTTACGATTATATAAATCGCTATTTCAAGCTGGAATGCAGCATCGTAGTCAAAAATGATATGAATCAACTGGAAGTAATTCCACTTGAAAATTCAACAATAAAGCTGACTGAAAGTGAAATGAGCATAGTCAACTGGGTAGAGAAAAATTCACTGAAAGCAGGAAAATTCACCAACACATTGCCATCCAACGAATACACATTTTATCCGTTAATCGGTAGCAGTAGTGCATTGGGGGTAGTCGTTGTAAAACAAATTAATATTTTCACTTATGGTGAAGAGCAGTTTTGGGAATCGTCGCTTTCACAAATTACAGGCAAATACGAACGTGAATTGCTGCGGAATGCAACAAAAAAAACCTATATGATAAGTGAATCGGAAAAGCTTTATAAGACACTGTTTAATTCCATTTCGCACGAACTGCGGATTCCGATAGCCGCAATAATGGGATCATCGGAAACATTGTTGGAGCAACAACTTTCGGAACCGATTCAAAAGGAACTATATTCCGAAATCAATATTGCATCTATTCGATTGAACCGCTTAGTTGAGAATTTATTGAATATGTCCCGCCTTGAATCGGGTAGAATAACTCCCCATCCCGACTGGTGCGATATTCAAGATTTAGCGAATTCTGTTTCCGAGTCACTGAAACACGAGCTTGAACCATTCAAGTTCAGTGTATTCATTCCGGAAGACATGCCTTTGATATTCGTTGATTTTGGACTAATGGAACAAGTTCTGCATAATCTTATTTTGAACGCAACCCAAAATGCTCCCGCGGGCAGTCTTATTCAATTGAAGGTTCTCATGGACAATTTGACTTTGCGCATACAGGTAATCGATCAGGGAACGGGCTTCCCCGAAACTGAACTGGCATCTGTTTTTGATAAGTTTTACCGGGGGAAAAATGCTAAGGCCGGTGGAACAGGTCTCGGTTTATCGATAGTAAAAGGGTTTGTGGAAGCTCATAATGGAAACGTTTCTGCTTCAAACGGAGCAAAAGGAGGAGCTGTTTTCACCATAAAAATACCGGCAAAAGAAATGTAACTTTGGAAAAGTTATATTTCTTTTATATTCCGCTAAACCGATACCCGATTCCGGATTCAGTAATTAGCAATGTGGGTTTTGAAGGATTGTCTTCTATCTTTTTGCGAAGTTGAGCAATGAATACGCGGAGATATTGCGTTTGTTCGGTATAACCATAGCCCCATATCTCTTTCAGAATATAGGTGTGTGTCAAGACACGCCCCTCGTTTTTAGCCATTAAAGCAAGCAACGAAAATTCGGTAGAAGTCAGCTTAATTATTTCAGCATTCTTGTAAGCCAAATGTTTATCCAAATCAATGGTCAGGTTGCCAAATTCCAACCGGGCCTCCTGCTGGCGTGAATTCTGCCGGGTAGCCACCCGTATCCGGGCTAATAGCTCGCCGGTTCTGAATGGTTTTGTCAGATAATCATTCGCTCCCCTATCCAGTGCCTTAATGATGTATTCTTCCGAATTTCTTGCCGATAAAATGATTACAGGGTTTGTAAACCACTCACGCAGTTTATTCAACACATCAAGTCCGTCCTGATCGGGCAGCCCGAGATCAAGAATAATCAGTGCAGGATTAAACGATGCCGCCATGGAGCATCCATCTTTACCATTATCAGCCTCAATAGTCTTGTAATCGTTGGCTGTCAATGTAATTTCGAGTAATCTGCGTATCTGAATTTCATCGTCAATAATCAGAATCGTTTGTCTTGCATCCATAGGTGTGACTGGTTTTTATATACCGTGATTTTTATCTGTTTATTTATCTCCGGCTTTGGTATTTGCATTCGAAAAGCTCAGATAATCATCCATTTTTATGATTTCGGTGGGTATTTCTATGCTGAATTTTGCTCCATGCGGAATATTATTCTCTACCTTAACAGTGCCGCCATGAGCCTCTAAAAACCCTTTTACTATCGATAAACCGAGTCCCGTCCCCCCGGCAACTTTTGTACCAGACCGATAAAACTTGGAAAATAACATGGTCAGATCCTGCTCCGTAAAGCCTTTTCCGTTATCAGATATAACAATTGTAATGCAATTATTTTTGTAACTTGCCTGAACCGAAATTGTGGAATCTTCAGGCGTATACAAAGTTTCATTGTGCAATACATTAAACAAAGCCTGTTCGATGAGCCCTGCATCCAGCTTTACAATCGGGAAGTCTTCCTGAATTTCAATCCCGAGCTTGTGCGTAGCCAATTCCTTTTCCAGCCAGTTTATCGGACTGTTTATCAGTTCGCTTATCTCGCACCAGTCTGGTTTTATCTTCAGCATGCCCGACTCCAGCCGTTGCATATTCAATAAATTATCAATCAACCTGTTTAGCCGGAATGCAGAACTGGAAATCTGACCCACCAACTCCTGTTTATCTGCATCCGAGATATTCAATTCATTAAGCATCAGATTGTCCGATGCACCCACAATGGTGGCAATAGGGGTTCGCAGTTCGTGCGACAGCGAATCAAACAGAGTCTTGTATAATTTAATTGTGTTATGCCGCTCTTCTTTTTGGCGTTCAATCTTTTCAAATTGCCTGACCCGAGATGTAAACACTCCGTTAATCAATGCAATAACAAAGTACATCAGCAGCAGCAGAATATCTTCGGAACTACGTACCAGAAAAGTAAAGTGCGGAGGTATAAAAAAATAATCCCATATCAGCGCACTCATGGTAGCCGCCATCAAAACCGGATACAGGGAGAAAAAAATAGCCAGAATGGAAACCGTAGCCAGCAGCAACAGTGCAACACTGCGATAACCTATAAAATCGATACTGATATAACAAACCAACGCTACAAATATTACCGACAGATTACTTATTATAAACTGCTTGGGTAGACTTTGTTTGAAATATTGTAATTTCATGTTCTATTTTTTATGTTCCGCACTTTTTAAATCGGGCTTAATAAGGCAGACCAACTCTTCGATGCAAAAGTTATACGCCAGTATCTTTCCGACGAGTATAAACTCCTGCGATTTATCATTGTTGGTTGACAAATCATCCATTAATCTGAAGCATTGAGTTCTTTCCATTTCCAAACTGGAAATGAGCTCTTCAATTGAATTCTTCATCGTACAAAATTAAAAATATTTATTGATTACAACTTTCTTTTAATGCATTTCCGATCATAATTATTATCCGGCACAATAATGCGACAAAAAACAAGCACAGACAATGCTCTTTACCTCAATCGGATTTTCGTGTTTTGGTGTTTAATACAAAGCCGACAGAACCGGATACAAAGATCGTTCAATTCTTATAAAGCCCGTATAAAGATTTATTTCCAGGGTATAAAGATTTTATAAAATCCCTAACCAAAGTTCTTTTGCTGCATTCTACTTATAAAACAAGTAGATTTTACAGCGTATTTTTGTATTTTTGCGCTTCAAAAATATAAACACTACTCCCTTGAGCAACTTCAGCGAAAATCAGCCTATATATATCGACGAATACGATTACCCGTTAGCCGACGAACGGATAGCCAAGTTTCCACTACCCCGCCGGGATTCATCCAAACTGCTTCTATATAAAAACGCAACGATATCCGAGAGTACTTTTTCTGATATTGCGGAGTTTCTGCCTGAGAACAGCTTACTGGTCTACAACAATACCCGCGTAATTCAGGCTCGCTTGATTTTCTTCAAAGAAACCGGTGCCCGCATCGAAGTTTTTTGTCTGGAACCACTTACACCTGCCGACTATGCACAATCGTTGGGTGCTACGTCAGAATGTGTTTGGAAATGTATGGTTGGAAATCTGAAAAAATGGAAAGAAGGACGACTGAGTAAAACAATTGCTTTTGACGGAAAGTCATGTACCTTCGAAGCCAAATTGCTACACACCGAAGGCAACACGCACAGCATCCATTTCAGTTGGGATAATGCCAATATTCATTTTGCCGACATATTGGAAAAAGCCGGCGAACTACCCATTCCGCCCTACCTCCACCGTAAAACGGAGGAAAGCGACCTCACGACCTATCAAACCGTATATTCAAAAATAAAAGGTTCGGTGGCAGCACCTACAGCAGGCTTACATTTCACCCCCGAAGTGTTTGAAAGCCTCAAACCAAAGCATATCGAAACCGAAGAACTCACGCTGCATGTAGGAGCGGGAACATTCCAACCGGTGAAAACGCGCGACATTGCCGAACATCATATGCACACTGAAGTCATCTCAGTAAAGCGCAGCACTATCGTACATTTACAACAAAAGTTGGGAAACATCATTGCCGTGGGAACCACTTCGGTACGAACGTTGGAGAGTTTGTATTTTATCGGTGCGTCGTTACAGCAAGACGCAATTTCTGAAAATTTCGAAAAGAGCTTTCATGTACCTCAATGGGCACCTTACGAAGGGAAAACGGAGATATCTACCTTCGATGCCCTGCAAAATATTCTGGATTATCTGGATAAAAACAAGTTGACAACACTGCATGCCGATACACGGATTATGATTAAACCCGGCTATAAGTTTCACCTTATCGACGGCATGATTACCAACTTTCACCAACCTAAAAGCACTTTACTCCTACTCGTTTCTGCATTTGTAAACGGAAACTGGAGAGAAATTTACGATTATGCGTTGGCTAACGACTTCCGGTTTCTGAGTTACGGAGATAGTTCGTTGTTGTTATCATAAAATCACAATCACTCTTGTACAAGCCTCACATTTTTCGTACTTTTGCGCATCTTTTATAGATTAGCAATTCGACAGTTAAACGCATACACACTAAATATATGTTGGAAAAAATAATTATCCTCGATTTTGGTTCTCAAACCACGCAGCTAATCGGTCGCCGCCTGCGCGAACTGAACGAATACTGCGAAATTTTGCCGTACAATAAGTTTCCTGAAAACACCGACGACATAAAAGGGGTGATTCTTTCGGGCAGTCCGTATTCTGTTTATGATCCGACTGCTTTTAAAGCCGATTTAAGTAATATCCGTGGTAAATTTCCGGTGTTAGGTATTTGCTACGGTGCACAGTTTATGGCTTACACATCCGGCGGCGTCGTTGAATCAGCCGGTTCACGCGAATATGGTCGTGCAAATCTTTCATTTATCGATGACAACGATTTATTACTCAAAAATATACAACCAGGGTCACAGATATGGATGTCACATGGTGACAGCATTACCAAAATACCTGAACATTTCAATAAAATTGCCAGCACTGACGATGTGGAACTGGCGGCTTATAAAATAGAAGGTGAACAAACATGGGGTGTACAGTTTCACCCTGAAGTTTTCCACACACTCGATGGAACTTTGATTCTGGAAAACTTCCTGAATATCTGTGGATGTGCTCGTGACTGGTCACCTGCTTCATTTGTCGAGTCAACGGTAGCCGAACTAAAAAAACAACTTGGAAACGACAAAGTAGTACTTGGACTTTCCGGGGGTGTTGATTCGTCGGTAGCTGCCGTATTACTGAACAAAGCCATTGGTAAAAACCTGACTTGTATATTTGTCGATCATGGATTACTTCGCAAAAATGAATTTGAGAACGTAATGAAAGATTACGAGCACCTTGGACTGAATGTTATCGGTGTAAACGTGAAAGAACGTTTCTATAAAGCATTAGCCGGAGTTTCCGATCCTGAAAAGAAACGTAAAATTATTGGAAGTGGATTTATCGATGTGTTCGATGAAGAAGCGCACAAAATAAAAGGCGTAAAATGGTTAGCTCAGGGCACTATCTATCCCGATATTATCGAATCACTTTCCATTACCGGAACGGTTATCAAATCGCATCACAATGTGGGTGGACTGCCTGAAAAAATGAACCTCAAATTATGTGAACCACTACGCTTACTTTTCAAAGATGAAGTACGCCGTGTGGGAACTCAACTCGGAATGATGCATCACCTTATTAAACGTCAACCGTTCCCCGGACCAGGTTTGGCAGTGAGAATTCTGGGTGATATTACTGCCGAAAAAGTACGTATATTGCAAGAAGCAGACGATATTTTCATCAACGGACTGCGCGAATGGAACCTTTACGATTTGGTTTGGCAAGCTGGTGTTATCCTGCTTCCTGTTCAATCGGTTGGTGTAATGGGCGATGAACGAACTTACGAAAATGCAGTTGCACTTCGAGCCGTAACTTCTACCGACGCGATGACAGCCGACTGGGCTCAACTTCCTTACGAGTTTTTAGCCAAAATGTCGAACGAAATTATTAACAAAGTAAAAGGCGTAAACCGCGTAGTTTATGACATCAGCTCTAAACCACCTGCAACCATTGAGTGGGAATGATGATGCTTCGCGACATTTGCCTACGGCGATGTTAGCTTCGCGATATTTATTGTTACTGTTCGTGCTTGAATAATTGAATGTACACTTGTTTACCGGTTAACTTGTCTACTAAATATTTACTTCGCAATATTAATTGTTATTAAATAACAAAATACAAAGTGCAATCTTAGTTTTTGGGATTGCACTTTGTATTTTCAGCAATTTGAGAGTAACTTTGCATTGTCAACTATCAATTTTCAACTATCAACTAAAATGATTGACACCCATTCTCATATTTATTCCGAAGAATTTGACACCGACCGTGCAGAAACTATTCAACGTGCCAAAGACGCTGGTGTGCAGCTTATCATTTTGCCTAATTGCGACCGCAGCACATTGTCTCCAATGTTGGCTTTAGAAGCTGAATATCCGGGTTATTGTTACGCTGCAATTGGGTTACATCCAACCAGTGTAAAAGAAGACTATGAAACTGAATTAGCATTGATAAAATCGGAAATGGAACGCCGGAAATGGATTGCAGTCGGCGAAATTGGTATCGATTTATATTGGGATAAAACATTTCTGGCAGAACAGATCATCGCTTTTCAGCAACAAATCGACTGGGCACTGGAGTATAAACTGCCCGTGATTATTCATACCCGCGATTCGTTCAACGAAACTATGAATGCGCTGACACCTTACAAAAATTCAAGGCTGACAGGCGTTTTCCACAGCTTTATCGGAACATTGGAAGAAGCCAGAGAAATTATTGCTTTTGGAGGATTCAAACTTGGAATAAACGGGATTGTTACATTTAAAAATTCCGGATTGGCAGCCGTTGTTGAGCAAATCGCTATGGAACACATTTTAATGGAAACCGACTCTCCTTACCTCACTCCCACGCCCTATCGCGGCAAACGAAACGAGAGTGCTTTCGTAAGTCTGGTTTGTAAAAAACTAGCAGAAGTTTACAATTGCAGCGAAAATGAGATCAGTGAGCAAACAACCCTAAATGCGAAATCATTATTTAATCTCTGATTTTTTCATTATCTCATTCAACCATTTTTATTTGTCATTTTATTTCTTTACATTTGTCCTCCCAAATAAAAAAGGAGAGGTGCTCGAGTGGCTGAAGAGGTACGCTTGGAAAGCGTATGTACTCCAAAAGGGTACCGGGGGTTCGAATCCCTTCCTCTCCGCTTAGTAATATGTAAAACGTTGTATGTGAATAACATGCAACGTTTTTTTGTTTTTATACTGCGGCAGAAGTGCGGCAGTACTTTGGTGGAAAGGTACCCGAAAATGTAAAACGTTATCAAACAATAACTTAATAATTATTAAATTATTTATGACGACAACTATTAACGATAATTTTGAGATTCAATATACACCGGCACGAATTGTCGATGAAAAAGAACTGTATTTCATATTCTACGCCTGGCATCCGTTTGAGAATAAAAACAAGCCTGTGTTAAAGCGATACAATCATCTGAGAGGTAAGATGAATAAAACAGATTTAATACGCCATTTAAGAAGAATTGCCAACGATATAAACGTAAATCTGGCATCAGGCAAAAATCCTTTTATTCAAGTTGAAATGCCTAAATCGTACTGTCAACTTACTGAGGCAATTGATTTATTTCTTAAAATGAAAGCGAGGGATATGCGTCCGGATGGTTTACGATCGTACACATCGTATTGTACGAAAATGAAAAATTGGTTGATTGCCCGAAAAATGGGAGATGCATTTGTAGCTACATTTACTCCGGAGCTGGCCGTAGAGTTTATGAATGTGATTTCGCTTAATACGAAATTGAATAACAGGAGGTATAACCGACTCAAAAGGTTTCTTCGAAATTAGTCCATCTAATAAAACTATTAAAGTACGAATTCATTTTATAGGCTATAAAACTTGTGACGCTTCGTTGAAAGAATTCGATCATAATACCATCTGGTTGGAAGAAGATGCCTACCAGTTACAAGAAGTTACAGTAAAAGGTAGTTTGTGTACTAACAAAATTGACAGGGACATTTTTACAATAACCAAAGAGTTACGCTCCGGAACAACAAACTCGCAGGAATTGCTCGGAAAACTCAACGGTGTTAATTTCAATTATCATGACAAATCGATAAGCGGAAACGGAAGCACAAAAGTACTTATCCTAGTTGATGGTATTGAAAAAGATCAAGATATGGCAAAAAATCTTTCGCTAGACAGAAAGAACGTGTTGAAGTAATTAAAGATTCGGCAGGAAAGTATGCAACGGATGGTTATTCGGCTGTAATTAATATCATTATGAAAAAAGACTTTTCAGGTATTGAGGGAGTGATAAGTAATACCTCTTTCTTTGATATTGTTGGTACAAATGAAAATGATGCTTTTGTTCAGGATTATTGGAATGGATCGTACAGTTCTATATAAAAAATTGCAATCCATTACCGGACTTGCTCCATCAGATTTTCTTAGCTCTATCCAATTGAAACGTGCTGCACAGTTTTGACGCAAGGGCAATATCCTGTAGCCGAAATAGTTGGATTTAATACGCCTAAACATTTCAGCAAGTACTTCAAAGAAGCTTTTAGAGTAACGCCGTCTCAATATGCTCAAAATGGGATATAGCCAGAAAAATAATTGATTTTTAGAGGATAAACAACGGCATATCCCTAAGAAAACAACGAACGATACCCACCGATTTGATTTGATATGAATATCTTTGCCAGAGTAATACTCATAAAAATTATCATTGGAGATGGAGCAATTATAGGTTCACGTGCTGTGGTAACCAAAGATGTGGAACCCTATTCCATTGTCGGAGGTATTCCGGCTAAGTTAATCCGTAAACGTTTTTCAGAAGAAAAAACACTTGAACTTTTGGAAATGAAATGGTGGAACTGGAGCGAAGAAATGATAAAAAAAAATTAGATAGAATTATGAATACAAATAAGTTGACAGACCTATAGTCGAACTCGGTTAAACAATAGAAACAATAATTTTATATATATATGCAGAATACTTCTTTTCCAGATTCAAAAAGACATTACGTAATTCTGGATGGGTTGCGTGGTGTAGCCGCAATTATGGTTTTACTATTCCACATTTTCGAAACATTTACAATGGGCGAACATTTGCATCAAAAGTATGTAAACCACGGATACCTTGCTGTTGATTTTTTCTTCGTTCTATCCGGCTTTGTTATAGGTTATGCTTACGATGACCGTTGGGGAAGAATGACTTTGGGCAATTTTTTTAAACGTCGTGTTATCAGGTTGCATCCTATGATTATTCTCGGTATGGTCATTGGTGCTTTAGGTTTTTATTTGAGCGCATCATCTGTTGCATTCCCGTTAATCGGACATACTCCTGTTTGGAAAATGCTGTTAATGATGATTCTTGGCTTTACATTGTTGCCGACACTACCATCCATGGATATCAGGGGATGGGGTGAAATGCATCCACTCGATAGCCCTGCCTGGTCGCTTTTTTATGAGTATGTGGCTAATATTCTTTATGCCCTTTTTATTCGGAAATTTTCTAATAAAGTTCTGGGTGTGTTGGTATTTATATTTGGTTGTGTTTTAATCCATTTGGCAGTAACAAGTCCTATAGGAGAGGTGAGTGGAGGATGGTCGTTAAATCCCGCCAATATTCGTATCGGATTTACCCGATTGTTGTACCCGTTTTTTGCTGGGTTGTTGCTTTTGCGCGTATGTAAACCGGGACGACTAAAATATGCGTTTCTGTGCTGCGGTATAATGGTTATTGTAGCACTTTCGATTCCACGAATAGGTGGTTCCGAGCATGTCTGGTTAAATGGACTTTACGAATCGTGTACAATCGTTTTTATCTTTCCGCTGATTGTATATATGGGCGCGAGCGGAAAGGTTGAAGGAAAAAAAGCATCAAAAGTTTGTAAGTTTTTTGGCGATATTTCTTACCCTCTTTATTTGACTCACTATCCATTGATATATTGGTTTACCGGTTGGGTGGCAGATAACCATATATCGTTAGAAAATGCCATACCGGTTGCTATACTTGTCTTTTTTTTCTCAATAATAATAGCATATCTCAGTTTGAAACTATACGACATACCGCTTCGAAGATGGCTTACTAAACGTTTTATTGTCAATAAGGGATAAACATAATTCTTTATATCTAAGTAGACTGTGAAAATGAAATTTGAATTAAATTGATAGATTATCAGAAAGATATTTAGAACAGGCTTCATCTTGATGAAATCTAAGCGTGAATTTTATTGAATTCAGACCTTCAAATCTATTTCTTGTCTCCATCTGATAAAGGTAATCTTGTTGTCAGAAATCCTGCGGTTTAAGCACCTATAACTAAAAATCAATTTGTGCAAACAAAAGATATGGCAAAGGGTGCTGCCCAAGATATATTCTCTTTAAATAGGTATAGATTAATAAATGATTAATTACAACACATGGTTAAACTATAGCCTTTGCTTGTTATAACGCGCTTATATCCTGTTTGAAAATGGACTGCAATTAGAAAAATGGGAGAATCCCAATTGTTATCCATGTTATCTTGTTATAAATCAAAATAACTATATTTGCAACAGAATAAACTCACAAGTAATAAGACCTGAATGTAAACTCACAAATACAGTTGACTTAAATTCTGCTAATTTGCTAAAATCACGTTACTAATAGCTATGTCTTTTTCCCGTTACATCTTATTTTGTCTCGCTATATGTTTTTGCATTTTGATACAAGCACAACAGCATTTGGCTTTTACCCCAATTGATTGTAGAAACGGACTATCGGAAAACCGTGTACGCAATATTGAGCAACTCAGCGACGGTCGCATGGTGATTACCACCGAAGGCGTTACAAACATCTATGATGGCACTTCATTTAAACATTTGCATTTGAAGGAAAATAATATTTATCCGCTAACTGGTTATAGAGGGTATCAACATGGGTATGTGGATAAGGATTATTTGTGGATGAAAAATGACGGACGACTAATGCTTATTGATATTCGCCATGAATGTTTTGTGCCAAAGCCAGATGTAGTACTGGCAGCCATGAATATTCATGAACCAATAGCTGACTTTTTTCTGGATGCCGGTAAAAATTACTGGATACTCACCTCTTCCGACAAACTCTTGTACCGAAATACGCAAACAAAAAGGACAATTGTTTTCCGCCAGCATGCTTCAACTCCAATTGCTACAAAAGATGAACTTTATGACTTGGCAGTGGTGCAAGGTCATCTTTTTCTGTTTTATCGGTCGAGCTTAATGATTTGTTACGATTTGGAAACTGCCAAAGAGCTGTATCATACAAATTATTTTTCCAAACATGAACAAGTTTTGTATGGTAACCACACACTAATGGTTGTTCAGTCTAAAACCTCGCTTTACTTATTGCGTAACGGAGATTCCGGTATCATGCTTGGGTACGATATACAAAAACGAGAATGGAGAACGGTACTCAAAACAGACTATTGGCTGAACACCGTTTCAATTGATAATCAGGAGAATTTATGGGTAACTTGCAAAGCTGGGTTATGGCGTATCGACAAAACTTCGCAAAAGAAACAATTAATCTCATCATTCCATCTGGTAGATGGAACCGAGATAAACACAGAAGCCAGTACGCTTTACAACGATTCGCAAGGCGGATTATGGATCGGTACTTTCAACCGTGGACTGCTTTATTATCATACTGACCGGTTCAAGTTTAAGAACGTAGGCAAAGCCTTTTTCGGTACTCAAGTGAAGGATATTGACGTAACCTGTTTTGTCGAAAATGAGCAACATACAATTTTGGTCGGCACTTCGAAAGGATTGTACAGTTATACTCCCGAAACTACTATGCTTTCGCATTTTCCGGGAGTTCCCGCTGATATTGCTTGTGCCTCGCTAATGAAAGATTCACGAAACAGAATCTGGATATGCAGCCGAAATTATGGTTTATATTGTATTGAAAATAAGTCTATTCGAAAATTTAGCTTGAATAATAAGAACACCACACAAGTATATGAATCGCCGGAAGGACAACTTTTTATAGTTACAATGGACAACGAATTCGGCATTTTTAATCCAGTAACGCATTTATATCAACGTATTCTAACAAGCAAAAACGACAAACAGTTAAATTTAACTCGTCAATTGATTCATTTTGACTCGCATACCTTGCTGGGAATAGGGACTAACGGGTTATTTATCTATGATTATAAACGAAATAGACTAAGTCTGCCTCAAACAGATCCATTATATAATGGAAGTCTACAATTTAATTGTATTTTTCAGGATACGCGAGGCATTACTTGGATTGGGACACAAGATGGATTAAGTGTGTGGTTACCATCGAGGCAAGAATTTCACATGCTTTATACCGATAATGGTTTGGTGAATAATTCCATAAAGGGTATATTGGAAGACAAACAGGGAATGATTTGGGTTACTACTTCCGGTGGTGTTTCCCGAATTAGTGTGAAAGACAAGGCAGGAAAACTGCATTTTTCGATGGCCAATTTCAATCATTACGATGGGGTGATTGGGAACGAATTTACGACGAATGCTATTTGCGCCTCAAGCCGTGGATTACTATTTATGGGCGGCATCAACGGATTTAATGTTGTCGACATCTACAAGCCCTGGATTTTTAAACGGCTGCAAAAGCCCTTACTGACGAACTTTATGCTTGCCGGAACGAATGTAAAACCATGTGAATCGTACGACGGCAACACGATTTTGAAACAGTCGACAGCTACCACCACACATGTTGAACTCAATCATAATCAAAATTTTATCGGCATAGAATTTTCGGCACTTAATTATGTTAACCCTACACAAACCTATTACAGGTATCGGCTGGAAGGAGTTGACGACGAGTGGCGCGAAATTGCAGCCCCGAATGGTACGGGGAGTGCATCATATACCAATCTGTCTCCGGGAACCTACGTTTTTGAGGTAAAAGCCGCCAATAATAGCAAGGAATGGACTGATGAGCATGCCACTATTACCATCATCGTGAAAGCACCGTTTTGGAAAACTCCACTTGCTTACACCCTCTATCTAATTATTGTATTGCTGCTACTTTATCTGTCGCTGACCTATTACAAACGCTGGACACATCAACAATTAGTCCGAAAAAACGAAGAGAAGTTGAACCAAATGAAGTTTAATTTTTTCACCAACGTGAGCCATGAGTTTCGCACACCGCTGACCTTGATTCTTACTCCACTGGAATCGATTTTAAAAGAGATAAAAGATACGGCACTTGAACCAAGAATCCGGTTAATATACCGACATGCACGTGATCTGCATAATTTGATAAATCAATTGATGGATTTCAAACGTCTGGAAATCAGTGGTGAAAGACTGAACCTTACTTTTGGCGATATGGTTGAATTTGTACGGCAGTTCGAAGATTTGTTTGGCAAATTGGCCGAAGAGAAAAAGATCGGATTTTCAATAATTGCCGACCTACCTAAATTTTATATGCATTTCGATAACGACAAGATGTATAAAACAATCAACAACTTACTATCAAATGCATTTAAGTTTACACCGAAAGGAGGAACTATCACAGTGCAGCTTTCGCACTTTATTGAAAATCAAAATTTGGGATTTATTCAAATAAAAGTACAGGACACAGGCTCTGGAATTTCCGAAAATGATTTGCCAAATATCTTCAACCGTTTCTATCAATCGCCCGGAACGCAGGGAGGAAGCGGCATTGGATTGCATTTGGTAAAAGAATATGTGAAGCTGCATTCGGGTGAAATAATGGTGGAAAGTGAACCAAACAGAAGAACAACATTCAAGGTGATTATCCCCGACGATCTTATGCCGCAGAAGCACGAACCTGAAATTCAAATATCCGAATCGAATAATATTGAATCGAATGAGCAGACCTTTACAGCATCAACCAAACCAAAAATTTTAGTGGTTGAAGACAACGATGATTTTCGCAGTTTTTTGGCTACCGAACTGTCCGGAAAATACGAAATAATTGAAGCTAGCGATGGTGAAATTGGCGAAGAGAATGCAATTTTAAATCTACCGGATTTAATAATTAGCGATGTAATGATGCCAAAAATGGATGGTTTTGAGTTATGTAGGCGAATAAAATCAAATCTCCAAACCTCACATATTCCTGTTATTTTGCTCACTGCTCGTTCTACCGAGGAACACAAACTGTCAGGCTATCAATCCGGTGCAGATGAATATTTGTCGAAACCATTTAATTTAGACATCCTTCTGCTTCGAATCGAAAAACTAATCGAGCAGCAAAATCACCGCAAAGAAAAGTTCTCGCAAAAAATTGAGGTAAACCCGAAGGAAATTACCATTACGTCTCTCGATGAACAGCTTATTCAAAAAGCATTGACCTGCATTGAGCAAAATATGGACAATCCTGAATATTCCGTTCAGCAATTCAGCCAGGACATGAGAATGGATCGTACAGTTCTATATAAAAAATTGCAATCCATTACCGGACTTGCTCCATCAGATTTTCTTCGCTCTATCCGATTGAAACGCGCTGCACAGTTTTTGACGCAAGGGCAATATCCTGTAGCCGAAGTAGCCGAAATGGTTGGATTTAATACGCCAAAATATTTCAGCAAGTACTTCAAAGAAGCCTTTGGAGTAACGCCGTCTCAATATGCTCAAAATGGAAAAACAGCCTGAAAAATAGTTAATTTTTAGAGGATAAACAACGGCATATCCCTAAGAAAACAACGAATGATACCCACCGATTTGATTTGATAAGAATATCTTTGCCAGAGTAATACTCATAAAAATTATCATATGAAATCAATTATTCTATTCAGTATATTGGTCTTGTCTAGCAATCTGATATGTTCTTTAAGTGCAGCAAATACAGGTGATACTATAAATGTTGTTCAAAAAAAATCTTTAAAGATATATAATACGGTTCGTTTGAGCACAGTCAAACCTGTAATAGATGGAATTTTAGATGATGCTTGTTGGAAAACAGGCGAATGGACAGGTGATTTTTCTCAATGGACACCCAAAGAAGGAGCTAAACCTTCTCAACCAACCCAGTTAAAAATTCTTTACGACGATAAAAGTATTTATATAGCTATTAGGGCATTCGACAATGAACCTCAGAAAATTTCACGGAAAGCCGGAAAGCGCGATGAGTGGACTGGAGATATGGTTGGTGTGGCTTTCGACAGTTATCACGATCATCGTACAGGATTCGAATTCGATATTACTGCTGCCGGACAGAAAATAGACTACATAGTAACGAACCCCAATAACAGCGATTTAAATTGGAATGCAGTTTGGTACATGAAAACCGGACATGAGGACTCTGCCTGGACTGTAGAGATGGAAATTCCGCTGAACCAACTCCGTTATAGCAACGATTTAGAACAGTTGTGGGGTTTCCACTGCTGGCGCTGGATTGACCGTTTACAAGAAGAAAGCGATTGGGAACCTCAATCGTCGAAAGGTCCGGGAATTCTCTATTTGTTTGGCGAATTACATGGAATTAAGGGATTACCAAAATCGCGGCGTATAGAAATTATGCCATACACAGTTGGAAAATTTAATACTTTTAAAAAGGAACCGGGAAATCCTTTTGCAAATAAAGGCAGGACATGGCTCGAAAATGCAGGGGTCGATGCAAAAATAGGTTTGTCGAACAACTTTACAGCCGACCTTACTATAAATCCCGATTTTGGACAGGTAGAAGCAGATCCGTCAGTAATGAACCTTACTGCTTATGAAACTCTTTATGACGAAAAAAGACCTTTTTTTCTGGAAGGGAAAAACATCTTTAGTTTTGATTTTGATAATAGCAGCCTCTTCTATAGCCGTAGAATTGGACATGCACCAAGTTATAGTCCTGGTTTAAAAGCTAATGAACACATGAGTTTCCCCGACAATACAACCATACTGAGTGCTGTAAAACTCAGCGGAAAAACATCAAAAGGGCTTTCGATTGGGGTATTACAAAGTATTACTGCCAACGAATTTGCAACGATTGATTCAGTAGGAAAAAGAAGAAATGTAAACGTTGAACCCTTGACCAATTATGCCATCATTCGTGTACAGCAGGATTTCAAACAGGGAAACACCGTGTTGGGAGGTATGCTTACATCAACTAACCGTTTTATCAATACTTCTCAACTCAATTTTATGAACCGCGAAGCTTATACTGGTGGTCTGGATTTGCTTCATCAATGGCACGACAAAGAATTTTATATTGATGCAAAATTAGTAGGCAGTAACATCATGGGGCGTCCCGATGCCATCAGAGCACTTCAAAATTCACCTGCACGATACTATCAGCGACCCGATGTTGATTATATCCATTACGACAGTACCCGCACGCAACTTTCGGGCTATGGAGGACACGTTAAAATTGGAAAAGGGAGCAAGGGCTTATGGCGTTATTCAACTGAACTAAACTGGCGTTCGCCCGGTCTGGATTTGAATGATATCGGATTTATGCAAACAGCAGATGTTTTTAACCAGATAGCCTCGCTTTCCTATTTCATCAATCAGCCTGTTTCTATTTTCAGAACATATAATATGAGTATAAGCCAGTTCAACAACTGGGATTTCGGGATACATCATTTATCATCGGGTGGTAGCTTAAATGTCTATCTGGAATTTCTAAATAAATGGGCAATAAACACATCGGTCAATTATACTTCGGAAGCCTTGGATACCCATATTCTACGAGGAGGCTATGCAATGTTGGTGCCTGGAAAATTGACCAATTATTTCTATGTCAGAACTGATCTTTCAAAAAAAGTTTTTTTCAATTTTAGTAGTAATTTAACTGTATCTGAAAATCAAAGCAACAGCTACTTTTCGGCACAACCAAGTTTGTCAGTAATGCCACTCAATACACTAAAAATATCAGTAAGTGCCAATTATTCACAAAGTATGGATAATTTGCAATATGTCAGCACTAACGCTATCAATGGTGGACAAAGGTATATACTTGGAAAAATTAATCAGCATACTGTGGGGGCAACTTTTAGGATAGATTATAATATAACACCAGAGTTTTCTATTCAATACTACGGAAGTCCATTTGCTTCTGTTGGAAAATACTCTGAATTTAAGTCAATTATCAATCCAAGAGATGCTTCATATAACAAAAGGTTTACAATTCTCAACCCAATCCTAAATGGAAACAACTATGAAATTTCCGAAAATAGCAATTCACAAGTTAATTATGTTTTTGAAAATCCAGATTTCAACTTTTCCCAATTTCGTTCAAATTTCGTATTTAGGTGGGAATATCGCCCTGGTTCACAATTGTATGTAGTTTGGTCGCAAGACAGGACTAATTATAGTATGCCGGGTACAAACTCGGAATATGCCGCTTTAGGCAAGTTAAAAGATATATTTCCCAACAATATTTTCCTTATAAAATTTAATTATTGGTTTTCACTATGGTAAGTAGTTACAAATCTGTTTATATGGAAGTTGCTAAAAAAAATATTAATCAATAATCGTTATTTACTTCTACTTTACCATAATAAAATATTGAATCACAAAAGATTTATAAAAGCAAGAAGTTTTCAGTCATATAACACACGAAAGAACCTTCATTGTTTTCAAAATCAATTCTTTTGTTTTCCTCTTATTCCTTTTCTAGTTCCATTATCTCTATAAATTTTCACTGAAGTTTAATTCGAGTAAGGTAGAATTATTCATAACATTTAATTGTTTTTCAGCAGAACCTATATATAAAGATTGATTTTCGGATTGGGAGTAACTCAATGGATTAATTCAATAATCCGTAACCAATTAAACAACGGTATATACCCAAGAAAACAACTAACCGTACCCACCGATTTGATTTGATAAGAATATCTTTGCCCATTATTCATCTTTAAATTAGGCAAATGAAAAAAACAACAATGGGAAGAAAATCCCTTAATGTCGTGCTGTCGGGAATGCTCTTTATTTCCTCCCTATCAGCTCAGAATTATCAAAAAACAATATTTGGAGTAAAAACAAAACTTCAGTCGATGGATGTGGAAGTCCAATTCTTTAGTCCTACAATTGTTCGGGTTATTAAATCGCCCGAAGGAGTCGCTTACAAAAAAGAGAGTCTTTCCGTTATTAAAACTCCTCAGCAGACTAAACTCACAGTAAACCAACAAGGAGATGTCGTTTCAATGAAAAGCGACAAAATGGAAGTAGACCTCAACCTACAGACAGGCAAAGTATGTTACCTCGATTTGAGTGGAAACGTTTTGCTTACTGAAAAAGATTACGGAACACAATTTACCCCAACTCTTGATGTAAAAAAAGAATCGTTTACGGTGCGTCAGTCTTTTTTGCTCGATAAAGACGAAGCCATTTACGGGCTTGGGCAACAGCAAAACGGGAGGTTGAACCAACGTGGACAGAAGGTATTGTTGAAAAACGAAAATACAAGAATTAGTATTCCCTATTTTCTATCTATAAAAGGATACAGTATTTTTTGGGACAACTACTCACCAACCACATTTACAGATAACGTACAAGAAACCTCTTTTGAATCGCTGGGCGATATTTCTGACTACTACTTTATGTCCGGCGGAAATGCTGATGGAGTAGTCGCTCAAATGCGTGATTTGACAGGTCAGTCACCCCTATTGCCATTGTGGACGTATGGCTATTTTCAATCCAAAGAACGCTATAAAAATCAAGAGGAAATTGTAGCGGTTGTAGAAAAATACCGCAGCCTGAAAGTCCCTCTTGATGGAATCATCCAAGACTGGCAATATTGGGGAAAAGACAGCCTATGGAACTCCATGAGTTTCGATAAAACAACTTACCCCGATCCGCAAGGGATGGTGGATAAAATTCACACTATGAAAGCCCACCTGATGATTGTGGCGTGGCCTGGATTTGGTCCGCAAACTAAGCAGTACAAAGAGTTGAGCGAAAAGAAGATGATGATTGATTTCGACACATGGCCGCCAAATTCAGGGACAAAACCTTATGATCCATACAATCCAGTTGCTCGTGATATTTATTGGGATTACCTGAACAAGGGCGTTTTCTCCTTCAATACCGATGGGTGGTGGTTGGATTCTTCCGAGCCAGATCATATTAACGTGAAAGACAAAGACTTTGAGCAACTAACTTATCTGGGTTCGTACCGCTCTGTGATCAATGCATTTCCGCTACAGCACATTAAAGGTGTTTACGAACATCAACGTGCCACCACTTCCGAAAAACGGGTTTGCATTCTCACTCGTTCCGCTTTTGCCGGACAGCAACGTTTTGCGGCTAATTCATGGTCGGGCGATATTGTTTCGAGCTGGGAAACCTTGCAGAAACAAATCCCGGCAGGGTTGAACTTTGCACTTTCCGGAATTCCTTACTGGAACGCTGATATTGGCGGATTCTTTTTGTGGGAACAAGGCGGGGTAAATGCTTTAAAAGAAAAGACCTATCATGAACTCTATGTCCGCTGGTTGCAATTTGGAACATTTACACCCATGATGCGCTCTCACGGAACAGATGCTCCACGTGAGATTTACCAATTTGGCAAACGTGGCGATTGGTCATTCGATGCCATTGAAAAATACATCAACCTGCGCTATCAGTTGTTGCCTTATATTTACTCAACTGCATGGGGAGTTGCAAGTCATTCCGAAAGTTTTATGCGTGCTTTGATAACCGATTTTGCATCGGATAAAAAAGTGGTTAACATAAATGACGAATATATGTTTGGTCATTCAATTTTGGTTGCACCTGTTGTCAATGCCATGTATGTGAGCAAAAAAGAGGGCAAAATCGTTGAAGATTTTGGTGCGATAAAAACGCAGAAGGTATATTTGCCAAAAGGCTCTGAATGGATCGATTTCTGGACAGGAGAAAAGCAACACGGAGATCAGGAGGTTGAAAAGGCTACTCCGATAGATATTATTCCACTTTTTGTAAAAGCCGGTTCAATTTTACCTTTTGGTCAGAAAGTGCAATATGCCGAGGAAAAAAAATGGGATAAGCTCGAAATTCGCATTTACCCCGGAGCTAATGGAGAATTTAAATTATACGAAGATGAAAATGACAATTACAACTACGAGAAAGGTCTGAATTCAACCATTACCATGAAGTGGGATGACCAATCAAAGACCCTGACTATTGGTGAACGTAAAGGAAGTTTCAAAGGCATGCTCAAGAACCGTACATTTAATATAGTACTTGTCAGTCCACAAAGCGGAGCGGGTGTAAATACAACCACTCAGTTTACCAAAACTGTACAATACAAAGGGAAAGCTAAATCATTTAAATTATAAGAGGTTCATTTTGATTTTCTAAGACGATGGTATTTATATTCCCTTTAGACTTCGGCTAAATTCACGCCGAAGCCTAAGGGGGACTTATAAATGATCTCAACCCTAATCCTTTCTCCCTGAAAAAAACACGGCAACTCATTTTATGAGATTCGATACATTTTTTTACTCGACAAAATTTATCTCTTAAGGAGAGGGATTTATAGAGAAGTCTAAATCAAGAAATTTATATACGATATAAGGTTTATTGCCGTAACCCAGTTTATCCATGTATTCTCGTGTGATGTCTGTTAGTTCCACATCCGTCAACTTATCATCAGGATGCGGATTCTGAGAAATGTGCATCACCGGTTTTTCGATACGCACCTGTGGTGGCATATAGCAATTGAAGTCCTTCATCGCACGGTGAATATCCAGCTGACCTGTAACGTCATCAAAGACCTTGTTGGTTACAAGTAACTTGCCTTTTCCCTCGTTTATCTTCTCACCATTGTAAGTCAATGCTCCATAAAGTGAACTACCTATACTGATTTTGCAACCATTGCTGTTGAAATTCCTGTGTGAGTGAAATAATCTGACGGCTTAAAGCAGCTAATTTGGCTATTTGTATTGCACATTCATAACCAATACCACTTGTCACTCCTGTAATAATTATTGACTTCATTTTTTCGTTTTTAAACTATAACGCAAAGGTCAGTGAAATAAAAATAAAATCATTTGTCATTTGGAAAAAAGCAATTTAGCCATCACTTATTTTCACACCTGATTTTTAAAGCCTGATTCATTTGATTAAAACCTTCCTTCGTATTATTATCAAGCATCTTTTTCATAAGGGGTACCAAAATACCCCTGAAGCGTTCGAATTGCATAAAAGTGGTCGTTCCATTTTTGTTATCTTTTACAACAAATGCATGTTCTCCGTCAAAGATGTACGGTATAATTAAACTGCCACACCATCTTAACTGATGTAAAAAATCATAAATTAAAACCTTAGGTTTAATAGTCATTGGCTTATTGCCAGGAAGTTGAAGAATCGTTTCTATTTTAGTTCCAACCGTGGGGCTTCCCTTCAATGACTTGAAAAGTGGATTCCAGGAAGGATAGCTTTCAAAAGCAGTAAACTCCTTCCATACTTTCTCTGGCGTAGCCTTTATTAAAATTTCTGCATAGATCAATTTACCATGCTTAACAAGAATACCTTTTGTGAATGAATCATTTTTATTTTCCATTGCTTTTTAATTTTGCGCTTCCATTCCTAAAATAGGATTTCAAGCAGATTTAACTAGGTTTTTATAATTATTTGTATTGATGCAAAGTTACCACAAACCAAGCACTTAGAACGATAATAAATGATCCTTTTCTTTTTTGAAGCACAATTACCCTAAATAGGCTGCCTTAATATTCTGACTAACGTTTATGCTGGTGGACAACGAAATATTATTACCTATAGCTCTTTTCATTCGTGGTAGTGGTTGTCAGGTAATATCTTTTTGCCTGAATAATTTTATATTTTCAATAAGTTTTTCGGTTAGTTCATGATTCTTTTTTTGAGTTAATATTTACTTGATTCTTTACAAATTGCCACAAACGAACAGGTATTGCTCTTTATTTAAACCCACCTGACAAATCAATCAATTGTCCTGTTACAAAATTAGCTTCGTTACTGGCTAAAAAAACTGCCATATTTGCAATGTCTTCGGGTTTACCCATTCGCCCCAAAGCAGTTCTTGAAATCATTTTATTTCCCATATCAGATGCTTTTGATGTTACGCCCTCTGTCATAGCAGGATTTGCATGCATCTTTTTTGTACCTTCGGTCATAATTGGACCTGGCAAAATGGCATTTATTCTGATATTTTTGGGTCCTAATTCTTGTGCAAGTGAAATAGTGATAGAGTTTACTGCATTTTTTGATGAGGCATAAATCATCTGATGTGCTTCTGGATTTCTGGTTATTGCCGCACTTATGTTTATTATACTTCCGCCTTTTGTATCAAACATTTTTACTGCTTCCTGCGATGTCAAAATAAGCCCCCATACATTAAGGTCAAAAGTTTTACGGTAAGCATCTTCTGTAACTCCAGCTAATGGTGCAAAATTGTATATGCCAGCATTGTTTACTAAAACATCTAATTTTCCAAACGTTTTTTTTGTTTCTTCAAAAAGACGTGTTACATCATCCGATTTAGATATATCACCTTGAATAGCAATGGCTGTTCCACCATTATTGGTAATTTCGTTGACAACCTTTTCGGCATCTGTTTTACTTGTAGCATAATTCACAACGACTTTAGCACCTTCTGCACCCATAAGTTTGGCAATTCCTGCTCCCATTCCTTTAGATGCCCCTGTTACAATTACAACTTTATTTTCTAATTTTTTAGTCATTTTTTTTGATTTAAAATTTTATAATTACTTTTGTTTCGCAAAGTTACTTTTAATAGTATGATAATGAAACTATTTAAAAAAATAGTGGTTACTTTGCAGTAACTAATAAATGTTTTAATAATGAAAGATGAAAGATTTCGTTTCTCGGAATGTACGCTAACAAGGTCGATGGCAATAATTGGCACTAAATGGAAACCGCTTATTGTCTATGTACTTCAAAATAAAAAAGTACGGTTTGGTCAGATAGATGCTATTATTCCTTTAATAACCCGAAAAGTTTTAACCGAGCAATTAAAAGAATTGGAGGTAGACGGGATTTTGAGAAGAGAGGCTTTTAATGAAATTCCTCCAAGAGTTGAGTATTCTTTGACTGAAAAAGGATTGGCATTGTTACCAATTTTAAATTTAATAAAGTCTTGGAATACTAAGTTTGAAACCGAAAATATAGAAGAAAAAGTCAATTAATAGTTCTTGTAATTTGGGATTGAATTCGAAGGACTAATTGCTTCTCTTTCTTGTATAATGGTACAAGTGTTTCCAATGAACAATTTTTTATATCAATTTCGAGAAATAAGGAGAAAAAACTTAAAAGGTATTCTATACAATCTACTCATTCTACAATTTTTAGATTAAAAGAGAGACTTAATTCAATTTCTTTTTTGCCTTTCAGTATTACTGCTGATAACCGTGACCTGATGACTTTTTTGTACTAGCTCTTGCGTTAGTAGCTTGCTGATATGTCCTAACGAACCTTCAACAACTGTTACTGCACCGGTCAAATCGGCTTTCTTTTGAGTTGAGTAACCTGTTACCACAACTTCGTCCATTACTTTTGAGTCAGGAGATAAAACCAAATTAAGAACCGGATTAGCACCGACTTTTAATTCTTCTTTTTTCATCCCTATCATCGAGAATACTAATACTGCATTATTATTTGGAACAGAAATGGTGTATTTTCCATTTATATCCGTAACAGTGCCTATAGTAGTTCCTTTGACCATAATGGACACCCCAATTACACCTTCCCTATCTTCGGAGGAAGTTACAATACCAGAAATAGTTTTAGTCTGTGCCATTAGGGCAAAACCAAAACTGCAAAAAAGAGCCAACAGTTTCAATTTTCTCAAAATGTTGCATTGAAATTTGCTTTTCTCATTCATGATCTTTTAGATTTAATAATTAACAATTTAACGTACGATTTATTCTTTAAAAAGACACAATTACTTGTGTTTAAAATTGAGGAGTTAAATCTTTTCAATAAAGATATAACAAAAAAAGTGAGTAACTCATAATAATTTAATTTGAAAGGTTAATAATTTAATTGTTCGTTTAATTTATAATAGACAGTCTTGGTTGAATTAATGTCTAATCAATTACATTTGTCATTTTTGTATTAGCAAGATGTATTTTTGTATTAGTCATAAAATCACCGTACAAAAATATGGGGTATTTACACCAATGACTATCAAATTTGTTGCATTATCGTGTACATTTGATACATAAATTATTTATTTTACTGTGCGAAACAAAAGGAGTACAAAAACTAAACAACACATATACAATACATTAAATACTGAGCCAGTCAACAAGCAAATACTTTCATTAGCATATATTAGCATATATTAGTGCGGTTTTACGAACAACATTTAACATGCCGCTTTTTATCAGCAAGCTTGTATTAGGGAGGGGAAACAAGTAGAGTTCACGGAAACAATTGAAAAATTTAATTGTGACAAACTGTTTGAGAATGTTGATTTGAAGGTTGTAGTTGCCAAGGATGCATATACAATTTCAAATATAAAACAAAGTGGAAACGTGAGTAGACGGAATATTAAACAAAAAATATACGCAGATGGAAGAACTTTTAAATAAAAAAGCAACCTGACAGGAACGAATGGTCTGATTCAACAACCACATTGTTAAATACGAAATGCTATTCCAATTTGAAAAATTGGAATTTGTAAAACAGAATGACTTACCTGATGATTTCAGTGAAAAGACAGAGTTGGAAAAAATCGAAAAAAAATGGATAAATGATTGGTTATGAGAATTTAAACCATCTAGCATTGAAGATGTCAATATTAAACGACTATTCTGTCATTTATTTTACTTTAATCTTCAATGGACTTCGTAATGCTTTGCTATAATTACTTACAGCATTAAACCACGATTCGTCAGTAGGAAAATGCCATTTGCTCCAGCCTCCACCAAAATAATAGGTAAATGTATCACCCACCTGGTACGAACTGGTTAGCAATCCTTCCTCGTCTACAACTAAAGCATTGTTTACCTTTTCAGGGATGTAAATGCCTATATAATTGCGCCCTGCCGGAACTTTATTATCAGAAGCTGCCTCTTCTGCATAAGCAGAGGTACCAGTTTCTACATGCTGTTTCAAAACTCCTTTTCCATCATGAAGGTAAATTCCGGCAGCCAACTCCATTTTTTGACTGGCACCAATGTATTTTACACTGGCTTTATTGAGCAGTGAACCGGCATCGACAGTTATAGTGATTTCTTGTTGATAATATGAATTGCCCACTTTTACCGAGTCATAAACCAGTTGAAATACTGAGCGTAAAGGCCCGGCTTCAATTACTTTATAATGGTCGAAATGATTTTCTACCCACAACTTTCCATCAGCATAAGGTGCAATTCCTCCACAACCCAGCGTATGAGCTACTTTGTAGAAATCCAGTCCTAAGCCATGATCGACATGGTATGAAATATTATTGTATATATCGTCCCGATATCGTTGATCAACAACCAGATTCTCCGTACACTTCGCCCAAAAATCAACACCGTTACTTGGATTCTCAGCTGCTAAAGCCGGTCCGTACATTCTGTAAGCGGCCATGTCGTTTTCCCAGGCAAAATCATCTTTACGCTCTTTCACAAACCTTGCAGATGTTTTGGGCTTTACAGCAGCCGGTTTGCCTTCTGTCAGAAAATATGAAACCAAACTGTTGGCTGCTACATCAGCTTGAAATATCAACGCTTTCGGTTTCTTATTTCCTTCGCAAATTAGTTGATAGGCAATTTCTTTATGCCGGTTATTGGTCAATACATACGTTTTACTTTCAAATGAAGATTTTAAGGTTGAAAGATTTATTTCAACAATTTCTCCCTTTCTGGCAATAGCTGTATTGTTTATTACCGTAATAGTTCGCTGTGCAAAGACTCCTGAAGCAAAGAATATTGACACAAAAAACAGAAATCCTGGTTTATTCATAATTATGAACTGTGAGTTGTACGTAGAAATTACTTAGGTTGTTTGCCAATGTAAGCTAAAATACCACCGTCAACATATAAAATGTGACCATTAACAAAATTAGATGCTTCTGAAGCTAAGAAAACAGCAGGTCCCATCAAATCTTCCGCAGTTCCCCAGCGTGCGGCAGGAGTTTTGGCAATAATAAATTCATTGAACGGATGACCGGCAACACGTATTGGTGCGGTTTGCGGAGTTTCGATATAACCCGGGCCAAGACCATTACACTGAATATTGAATTCTCCGTATTCGGAAGCTATATTTCTGGTCAGCATTTTCAAACCTCCTTTTGCTGCAGCATAGGCTGAAACTGTTTCGCGACCCAGCTCGCTCATCATGGAACAGATGTTGATAATTTTTCCGTGACCCTTTTTAATCATACCCGGAATAACTGCCTTTGAAACAATAAACGGACCGTTCAAATCAATATCAATTACCTGACGGAATTCAGCTGCTGTCATTTCCAGCATAGGAATACGTTTAATAATACCTGCATTATTTACCAGAATATCAATTACACCTACTTCTTTTTCTATTTGAGTAACCAGAGCATTAATCTGAGCTTCATTGGTTACATCGGCAATATAACCATGAGCTTTTATACAATCAGCAGTATAAGCAGCCAATCCTTTATCTACAAGCTCCTGGTTAATATCATTGAAAACTATAGTAGCACCTGCTTTCGCAAAACCTGTGGCAATGGCGAATCCAATACCATAAGCAGCTCCTGTTACAAGAGCTACCTTTCCTGTCAAATCAAATTGGTTCATTTTTTATTGAGTTTATAAACTTTCAAACTATGTCTTATCTTAATTCTGTGTATTTATAGAAATCCTGATCGCTGTAGTCCAGATTTTCACCAGCCATACCCCAAATGAATGTATAATTACTTGTGGCAGCAGCTGAATGGATAGACCATTCCGGTGAAATTACGGCTTCATCACCCTTCATCCAAATGTGGCGTGTTTCGGTAGGTTCGCCCATAAAATGGCAAACGGCATTTCCCTCCGGTACTTCAAAATAAAAATAAGCCTCCATACGCCGGCTATGAGTATGAGCCGGCATCGTATTCCAAACGCTTCCGGGAGCCAGTTCGGTCATACCCATTTGTAATTGACATGTTTCCAATACCTGACAAACCAACATTTTATTGATATTTCGGTGATTAGAACCTTCCAACGAACCCATTTCTGCAACTACAGCATCCGCTTTTGTTACTTTCTTATCAGGGAAAGTTTTATGTGCAGGAGCAGAATTGAAATAGAATTTTGCAGGATTTTTAGCATCTACACTTTCGAAAGTCACCTTACGATCACCGGCACCCAAATATAGCGCTTCTTTATAACCAAGCTCAATTACCTCACCATCAACAGTGATTTTTCCGGCTCCACCTACATTGAATGTTCCAAATTCGCGACGTGAAAGGAAAAAAACAGATTTCAACGGATCAATTGCATCCAAAGTAAGAACCTGATTAACAGGCATGGCTCCACCCACAATTAACCGGTCGTACAACGTGTAAACCATATTAACCTCATCTACTGAAAAGATTTTTTCAATTAAATGTTCTTTTCGTAAACGAGCAGTATCGTAGTTTTTCGCATCTTCAGGATGCGATGCATACCGAATTTCATAATTTGTTTTCATTTTCTATATTCTATAAATTAATTCGAGTTTTAATTTTATCAGCAATATAAGTCTTTGATGAGCAGCTTAGATATTCTGTTTTCAAACCAGAGTTTGATAATGAAACCGCCCGTTAACTTTCACCAGCAGTAGCGGTAAACTGTATGACCTGAATGAAACGTTCGTAGTCTGGTGTGGTTGAACGAAGTATGAGATCTTCAAAGGTTACAATCCTTTTACTCCTTATTGTTTGTAGCTAAACATTGCATGTGCGCATTGTTTTTACAACAAAAATAGGCAATTTATTATTATCTATATTAGTTTATATGAGTTAGTTTGTTATTGATATTTTAATTTAAAATTTGATAAGACACAAGCAAGCTCCATAACCGGATTACAGAAATTATCTTTGAACAATCTGATTTTTAATCTTGTGCTTTTAGAGTTCTATGATAATCACCAAAGATTGTATTGACTTATGTTTAAGCTTTCCGGTAAGGTTCAAAGAATTGAACTAAAGTGCTGAATTGTTGAAGTTTAATGCCAATAATTGATAGGAATTGAGCTTCATCCAATTTTAAATCGTTGTAATTCTGCGCATTGCTTGCAAAGCAACAACTTTTTTTATACTGTATTTACACATTGTATAACGACTAATACATTGATACAGATGCTTTCCTCTTTCGGTTATTTTTTGTAATTTTGCACCTCACTAAAAAAACAGACCATCAAGATAGTAAAGATGAAAAAGTTTAAAGAATATTCCAGCCTGAATTTATCGGACATCAATAAGGAAATGTTGAAGCAATGGAGCGACAAGGACATTTTCCATAAAAGTATAGAAACCCGCGAGGGCAAACCATCATTCGTGTTTTATGAAGGACCTCCTTCGGCTAACGGACTGCCTGGCATCCATCACGTTATGGGGCGTACTATTAAAGATGTTTTTTGCCGGTATAAAACCATGCAGGGTTTTCAGGTAAAGCGTAAAGCCGGTTGGGATACGCACGGACTACCCGTGGAACTGGGAGTGGAAAAAGCATTGGGAATTACCAAAGAAGACATTGGGAAAAAGATTTCGGTGGACGACTATAATGCCGCCTGTCGCAAAGACGTGCTCAAATATACCAAAGAATGGGAAGACCTGACAACCAAGATGGGTTATTGGGTGGATATGAACGATCCGTACATCACGTACGACAACCGTTATATCGAAACACTCTGGTGGCTGCTTAAACAACTTTACAACAAAAACTTATTATACAAAGGCTACACCATACAGCCTTACTCTCCGGCTGCCGGAACCGGACTTTCCACACACGAGCTCAACCAACCCGGTTGCTATCGCGATGTGAAAGATACTACTTGTGTGGCGCAGTTCAAGCTGAAGAATGAAGAGAACACATTCTTTTTAGCATGGACAACAACCCCATGGACATTACCTTCAAACACAGCATTGTGTGTTGGTCCGTCTATTGATTATGTAAAAGTAAAAACGCACAATCCATACACTAAAGAAGATTGTAACCTGATACTTGCCGAAAGCCTGTTGGTAGCGGTTATGGGTAAAAACGAATATGAAATCCTTGACCGCAAAAAAGGATCTGAACTGGCTGGCATTGAATACGAACAACTCATCCCCTGGGTAAACCCGGGCGAAGGGGCTTTCAAAGTTATCACCGGCGATTTTGTAACTACCGAAGATGGTACGGGCATCGTACACATTGCACCTACTTTTGGGGCAGATGATGACCGTGTAGCCAAACAAAATGGCGTACCACCTATGTTGCTTATTGATAAGGACGGTAACCGCCAGCCAATGGTAGACAGAACCGGAAAGTTCTTTAAAACAGAAGATTTAAGTGCCGAATTTGTTGCATCAAATGTAAATACCGTACTGTACAGTGAATATGCCGGACGTTTTGTAAAAAATGCATACGACGATAGCCTGACTGAAGACGATGCTACCTTAGATGTTGATATTTGTGTGATGCTGAAACAACAAGGTTTGGCTTTCAAGATAGAAAAACACACCCACAGCTATCCACACTGTTGGCGTACAGATAAACCTGTGTTGTACTATCCGTTGGACAGTTGGTTTATCAAAACTACTGCCTGTCGCGAAGAAATGATGTCGCTGAACGAGACCATCAACTGGAAACCACAATCCACCGGAACCGGTCGTTTTGGTAAATGGCTGGAAAATCTGCAGGACTGGAACCTGTCACGTAGTCGTTACTGGGGAACTCCGCTTCCTATCTGGCGTAGCGAAGATGGTACTGAAGAAATTTGTATCGGTTCGGTAGAAGAGTTGATTCTGGAAATTGAAAAATCCATTGCTGCCGGATTTATGGCCGAAAATCCATACGCAACCTTTAAAGTAGGAGAATATACCGCCGATAATTACGCGGTAAAAAATATAGATTTACACCGTCCGTATGTGGATGGCATCGTACTTGTTTCGGCAAGTGGCAAACCCATGAAACGTGAGCTCGATTTGATTGATGTTTGGTTCGATTCGGGTGCAATGCCTTATGCTCAATTGCATTATCCATTCGAAAATGCAGACCTTATCGACAAAAAAACATATTTTCCTGCCGACTTTATTTCGGAAGGTGTGGACCAAACACGTGGTTGGTTCTTTACCTTGCATGCTATCAGCGCCATGGTCAAAGGAAGCGTGGCTTTTAAAAATGTAATTTCCAACGGCCTTGTACTCGATAAAAATGGCAATAAAATGTCAAAGCGCTTGGGTAATGGTGTTGATCCGTTCTCTGCAATTGAAAAGTACGGTTCCGATCCGCTTCGTTGGTATATGATGACGAATGCATCGCCCTGGGATAACCTGAAGTTTGACGTGGAAGGTATTGAAGAAGTACGCCGCAAATTCTTCGGAACATTATACAATACGTATTCATTCTTCTCGCTATACGCTAATGTAGATAAATTCACTTACGCTGAAGCGGAAGTTCCAATGGGAAACCGTCCTGAAATTGACAAATGGATTATATCTTTATTGAACACGTTGGTAAAAGACGTAACGGAATATTATGAAACTTACGAACCAACCCGTGCCGGACGTGCTATATCGGATTTTGTAGGCGAAAACCTCAGCAACTGGTACGTTCGCCTCAACCGCAAACGCTATTGGGGTGGTGAATATAACGAAGATAAAATTTCGGCTTATCAGACACTTTATACCTGTTTGGAAACCGTTACACGTCTTATAGCGCCTATTGCACCGTTCTTTGCAGACGAATTATTCTTAGAGTTGAATAAGGTTACCGGAAAATACACAAGTGAATCTGTTCACCTGGGCACATTCCCAACTTACGACGCAACTCTTATTGACAGCAATCTGGAAGCATGTATGCAGTTGGCACAGCAAACTTCGTCTATGATTTTGGCATTGAGACGCAAAGCCGACAAGAAAGTACGTCAGCCATTGACAAAGGCAGTTGTTCCTGCTCCTGACGATGTAACTTTCAATCAATTGAAATATATTGCTGATTTGGTAAAAGCAGAAGTAAATGTAAAGGAATTGGAAGTTATTCCACCTGACAATGACATGGAGAATCTGGTAAAGAAAATAAAACCAAACTTCAAAACGTTAGGTAAAAAATACGGCAAACAAATGAAAGAAATTGCACAAGCAATGAATTCCTTTGGCAGCCACGAAATCGGAGAAATAGAACGCAATGGACAATACATCCTCACGCTGCCGACAGGCAAAGTAGAGCTTACAGCAGAAGATGTTGAAATCATCACGGAAGATATGCCCGGCTGGCTTGTTGCTAACGAAGGAAAACTTACGGTGGCACTGGATATAACCATTACTGATGCTTTGTTGCGTGAAGGGATTGCCCGCGAGCTCGTCAACCGCATTCAAAATATCCGTAAATCAAACGGCTACGAGATTGTGGATAAAATTTCTATTGAAATTGAAGGACGCGACGAAATAAATGATGCATTAAATGAATATGCAGGCTATATTGCCTCACAGACATTGGCAAATTCGGTAGATTTGGTACAGAACTTAGACAACGCAACCGAGTTGGAATTTGATGAATACGTGGTTAAAGTTTCAGTAAAAAAAGTGTAAAATTGCTCATTAAATCCAGCATGTATTTGCCTTCAGCTATATTTGTTGAAATCAAATTTATATACATTTTTTATACTCAAACAATCAGTATATTCGTTTAAAAGTCTAGCAGTTCACTTATATTTCTGTCAGCTAAAATTAAACACAAAAATAATTGTCTAACTGAAACTTATTTCCTATTTTCGCAGGCAATAAAAAAGGGCGGTTTAACTGCCTTAAATAAGAGAATTTCAAAACCTTTTTTTAAAAATTACGAATATGGCTGAGAAGACTAGATACACAGATGCTGAATTGGAAGAATTTCGGACATTAATAACCGGGAAACTTGAAAAAGCGCAAATAGAATACGAAGCATTGCGCAATGGCATTACCAATTTAGATGGGAACGATGTTATGGACACTTCTCCCACTTTTAAAGTATTGGAAGAAGGTGCTGCCACTCTTTCGAAAGAAGAATCAGGACGTTTGGCACAACGACAAATGAAGTTTATTCAGCACTTGCAATCTGCATTGGTTCGCATAGAGAACAAAACTTACGGAATTTGCCGCGAAACCGGAAAGCTGATTCCTAAAGAACGTTTGCGTGCTGTACCTCATGCTACTTTGAGCATTGAAGCTAAAAACGATAAAAAATAGACAATTGTAATATACGAAATTCGGCAACGGAACAATTGTCTGTTGTCGAATTTGTGTTTTTATGTTTGCTCACAAAGGCACCCTAAGACGCATTGTACCTAAATTATCAATTGTAAATTATTAATTACGAATTATTTTATTCATGTCAATAACTAAAAAGTCAATTTCACTGATATTTCTGGTTTTATTTATAGATCAGGCAGTTAAGATTTATGTCAAATTGCACTTTGCCTTAGGCGAACATGTTGATATTTTCAACTGGTTTCAGATTTTTTTCATCGAAAATAATGGTATGGCATTTGGCATGGAAATTATCAGTAAACTATTCCTCACACTTTTCCGTATTATAGCTGTAGTATTATTGGCTTTCTTTATTCGCAATCTGATTAGAAAAAAAGCGAGAACAGGTTTTATCCTTACCATATCATTAGTGTTAGCTGGTGCTGCAGGTAATATTATCGATTCACTTTTTTACGGTCTGCTTTTCGATGACAGTGTAGGACACGTTGCATCATTCCTACCCGATGGTGGTGGTTATGCTTCTTTATTTTATGGCAGAGTGGTTGACATGCTTTATTTTCCACTAATCCGTAACAGTGCCGGTCAAACCATTTTTTTCAGCCCTATCTTTAATATCGCCGACTCAGCAATCAGCGTGGCTGTAGTTATAATCCTGCTCTTCTTTCGCAAAGAACTCAATGAAAGCCTCGAAACTAAAAAAAATGAAACCGTTGAACCAATTGAATAAACTTTATATTCGGCTTGTTTTCACACTTGCATTCATGTTACTGTTGTCGGCTTGCGAAAATCGACCTAAAGGAGTTTTGAATAAAACTGACATGACCAAAGTTTTGGTTGAGATGCATAAAGCAGAGGCTATGTTAATGGAGAATGGACAGATTTATGGACATTATTCCAACAAAGCACCATACTATAAATTTATTTTAAAAAAATACGGTATCACACAAGCCGATTTTGATTCTTCGTTGGTGTGGTATACCAAAAATCCACAAAAATTCACCCAGGTTTATAATAACGTGACGGCTGAACTGACTACTTTCCAAAAAGAAATAAAAAACGGGAAATACCATCCGGTTGATACTATGTCAAATTCAGTTGTAAAATCAAACATTTGGACTCAGCGAACAAAGTATATACTTACAAAAGATTCGGCACGAACACGCCTGGCTTTTCAAATTCCTTATCAGGGATTTATGTACAAAGACGTGTATATCCTGAAACTTCTACAGCGTATTGCTCCTGAAGATTCAAGCAAAAGACAACGAATTGTTTTAAGAATAAACTACTGGAACGGAAAGACAGACAGTGTTTCTAAAATGGCTTATCACGACAGTTTGCTCAGGCATTACACTTTCCGTTTCCCTGCAATTCATAAGTATAAAATCAAGTCTATTTCCGGCGAATTACTTGGAAGTTCCTTGTATAAAGGCAAACTGAATGCTGTAGTTGACAGCGTTAGTCTGATGCGCGAGTTTAATTATAAAACTCAGGATAGCCTCCGCAAGTTAGTGGAAAAAGCCGATCCAACCCATTACGAAATTGTTGGACAACCAAAACCGGTTAAAAACAGTTCCGCAGCTCCACGACCATTCATCAGACCCGATCATAAAATATTACCAAAAAAGTAATGACCTGTATTGGCAGCCAATTGATTTTTTGTTCGCCTCAGCAAATTCTACGTAGAACAGCCGTGGAGAAAGACGAAAACAACTTTATTACAGGCTTTTATGGTTTGGAAAATAGGTTCGTAGAAACGGCTCACACGCTGTTTTTTGATGGAATTATTTCGGCTGATATAATCTCATTGAAACAAAATATCACGATTGAGAAAATTAAAGAGCTAACCGAAAATTACAACTTTGTCGATTTATCCGAAGGTTTTCCTACGGTTGAAATTATAAAAAACAACAAACCATTGATCTGCGATTTTGGAACAAACTCACTGAGCGAAATCAATCTGAAGTTAGCAAAAACAAATCTGAGTAACTCTTCATTCTCGATTTTCGACATAATAGCATCTTGCGTTTATTATCCTGCGCTTTTGCTGGATCAAAAAGCCAAATTGAGTCTAAATAGCCAAACTAAATTGCTGCTTTGGGAAAATGTTGATTTAGTAAACAAGACTATCACAGCTAATACAAAAATTCGTGGAATTTAGCTATTCCCGAATTTGATGGGAACAAAAATCAATCAACAGCGTTATTATTAAGTCTGAATTAGTCAGCCTTGATAACTCGCGTCAGAACGTAAAAGTTCTTTTCGACGATTCTATTTTTCAACAATAAAATAACAAAAAAATGTGGCAGATATTTCTAGGCAGCTTACTTCTCAGCTTGATTCACGCATTAATTCCGCACCATTGGATACCAATTATAGCTATTTCAAAAACAGAAAAATGGACTAATAAAGAAGCCATTTCGGCTACTTTCATTACCGGTCTTTCGCACATGATAAGCACCATAGTCATTGGAATCATTGTCG
>Ga0302296_1000239_pt1 | contig 48722 bp, 49 predicted proteins | sample III_Fen_N3_1_FD_194546 | JGI IMG/M metagenome (GOLD analysis project Ga0302296, IMG submission 194546) | Peat permafrost microbial communities from Stordalen Mire near Abisko, Sweden - III_Fen_N3_1 | ecosystem: Environmental > Terrestrial > Soil > Wetlands > Permafrost | place: Sweden: Abisko... | reverse complement strand
CCAGCGTATGCCCCATTTCATTACAACAAACGAGATTAAAATAAAGAACAGTCCAAAAAAGATAAAGCCGGACTGCGCATGTGAAAAGCCTCCGTAGCTGCTGGAAATAAGCATGACAGGGGCTATAAATGCAAAGCTTGAACCAAGATAAGCAGGGATACCACCCTTGGTAACAAGTGAATAGATAATGGTTCCGACACCATTCATTAATAAAGCAATAGACGGATCTACACCCAATAAAATCGGAACCAGAATGGTGGCTCCGAACATAGCCGTAAGATGCTGCAAACTTAGCGGTAGACTTTGAAGTAACGGTAATTTCTCGTGAATTCCAATTGTGCGTTTTTCCATGAATAACTACGTTGTGATTTTTTGATTAATTTATTTAGTGTGTTTTTCGAGTTCAGAAATTATCGATTCTCTTTCGAATGAGAATATTTTGTCTTTTTCATTGAGCAAATAATACAGCTGTAGGCTTTTATGATAAAAACTCAGTGCATGTTCACTGTTTCCCTGTGCGCTGAACGTATTGGCTGTTTCGTGTGACAGTTGGGCCAGAGCTTCGATGTAAGTTGGGGAATAACCAACTTTACGAATGATTTCCATGAATTTACTGACAGGCATAATGGCTAGTTCTTCCGTATCAAAAGTCAATAATTCTTTATATGCCTCATCGGCAAGGCGCAATCCATCTTCCGGAAATCCCTTGTCACGAAAACCCAGCATGGCAGCTATAACTCTGCTGAGTTTTTCTAAATACTTTAATAAGTAATCTTCTTTAGGCACTTTAATGTACTTATTGTAAATCGGTTACAAATTACACCAGACGGATAATCTGATGATTTTACAGTTTGCAAAGGTAGATAAATTATTGTATTTCATAGCAATGCAGCTTCATAAATCTTATAATGCATTAATATCCAAATAAATGAATAATTGTATATTTATGATTATAAACTGTAGCATTCTTACCGTATCTTTGCAGTGTTTATTTACAGATTATTAATCAGAAAAGAGAGTCTTCATGTTTCAGTCGCATATAGGTGAGTTTGCTGGTTTAGGTGTTTCGGTTTGCTGGACCATGAGCGCCTTGTTTTTTGAAAAGGCAGGTCATAAAATCGGCTCTTTGTCCGTCAATTTCATTCGGTTGCTTTTTGCAATTGTGTTCCTGGGTATAACCACCTTTTTCAGCCGTGGTTTATTTTTCCCTACTGATGCTACTGCATATCAATGGTTTTGGCTGGGCTTGTCCGGCTTTATTGGTTTCTTTCTGGGCGACATGTTCCTGTTTCAATCGTACATGGTGATTGGCTCCCGAACGGCCGCTTTAATTATGAGCCTTGCTCCTATGCTAACGGCTGTAATCGGTTGGTTCTTTCTGAATGAAACCTTGTCTCCTAAAAGTATTATTGCCATTGTTGTAAGTGTATCAGGTATTATCATTGCTATTTCTAACCGTAAAATGAAGTTGAATATTCCCTTCAAAGGCTTTCTGCTGGCATTTGGTGGCTCGCTGGGGCAAGCCGTTGGTCTGATTCTGAGCAAGAAAGGCATGGGTCATTACGATCCTGTGGCAGCTACCCAGATCAGAGCAGTTTTTGGGTTGGTAAGTTTCGGTGTACTTATTACAGCACTGGGGCGCTGGAATAAACTCGGTCAAGCATTCACGCATACAAGTGCGTTGAAATCTGTTACGGTCGGAGCTTTTTTCGGTCCATTTGTAGGAGTAGCGCTCGGGCTTTTTGCCATTCAGCATACCAAAACCGGCATTGCATCAACATTGATGGCATTGGTACCCATTTTTATTATCGTACCATCGGCCATTATGTTTAAGGAAAAAATTAAGCCTCAACAAATTATCGGGGCTATCATAACTATCGGAGGCGCTACCATGTTCTTTTTGTAATTTACTCTTTTAACCGTATGATAGCTTTCGGTTATTTCTTTCAATCTGAATATTCAACAACAGTCATTGAGTCAATTGAAAAAACTAAAGCTAAATTAAGTTCAGTCAAATAAATACATAAACTATTATGAGAATATTTTATACTTTTATTTTTACCCTGTTATTTGCTATCCAAAGCAATGCCCAACAAATGACTCCGGACATTGCAGTTCGGCTATCCCGCTTACCTCTGGGTTGTATCAGTCAGGAATGGCCCAATAAAACATCCCACCTATCCGCCTCAGCGACCGATCATGTGTTGCTGCCGTCGGAATTACATCCGGCTTTCTTCGGATGTCTCGACTGGCACAGTAGTGTGCATGGTCATTGGTTATTGGTAAAAATATTGAAGACTTATCCCAACATTGCAAATAAAGACAGCATCATTGCCTGCCTGGACAATTCATTTCAGGATGAGAAGATCGTCAAAGAATCGGACTACTTCAAACTTTACACAGCTTCGAACACCTACGAGCGAACTTATGGCTGGGCATGGCTTTTAAAGCTGGACCAAGAACTGTTATCGTGGGATAATTCGAAAGCCCGGCAATGGCATAAGAGTCTTCAACCTCTGACTGCCACCATCGAAAAACTATGGAAAGACTATCTACCCAAACAAACCTATCCAAACAGAACAGGTGTTCATCCCAATACAGCTTTCGGATTGGCTTTTGCGCTTGATTGGGCGCGAGCTGTATCGGATCGTGATTTTGAAAAACTCATTATGCAAAAGTCCATGGAGTTTTATTCTGATAATAAGAAAGTCCCGGCTTATTTTGAACCGGACGGAAGTGATTTCTTTAGCCCATCACTCGAAGTAGCCGATTTGATGCGACGCGTACTCAATAAGCAGGAATTTTCAAAATGGTTCAACAATTACTACGACAAACGCAGCATTGCCCGGCTAACAATGCAGCCTGTAGTTAGCGATAAGAGCGATTACCAAACCGTACATCTCGTCGGTTTATCATTCAGCAGAGCATGGTGTATGAAAGGTATTGCCAATGCATTACCTGCCAACGACAGTAGATCGAAATTGTTTAAATCTACCGCTGAGACATTTATTAAAAACGCCCTACCCGAAATAACAAACGACAATTACGGCGGAAGTCACTGGTTGGCCAGTTTTGCATTTTACGCTATGCAGTAAAACGGCAATACTGCAAGCCAATTTATTGCCATTATTTTTATCTATCTTTGTATCTGAACGAAACAAACTCTCATGCCAAACACTGAAGCCGACGAAAATATAAGAAAACAGATTAAAGAGCAAATAAGCTTCAACAAAGGCAAGAATCTGTTTACAGTAGCCGGAAGTCACTCGCTGCAATTTATCGAAGGTACAGTAGCGCTCATTGATAAAATTCGCACGTTGGATGTTCAGTCCGAGCAATTGCTAATCGATTATTTAGCCGATGAATCTTTGCAAGAATTTTGTAGGGTAAACCAATATTTTTCTTTTAATACTGAGTCGGTAACTGAATTAAAAATGCTCTACACAGAGCTAAATCAGAAAATCAGGCTGTTGAATGTTGATGCACAACAGTCTGAGCTGGATAAACTTAGTCAGGAACATTACACCAGGCTTTGCGATTGGTTAGTACGAACTAATAAATTTGCCGAAACAATGTATGCCAACGACGAAGAATACGTTCAACCGGTGGCTTGCTCGGAGTATGCGCCAGATTTACAACTTAGACTGCTGCATATCGACCTGGAATCTCTGCAAGAACCCATTCTCGACATAGGTTGCGGGCGCGAGTTGAATCTGGTGAATTACTTGCGCGACAATGGTTTTGAAGCGTATGGCATTGACCGCTTTGAAAACAATAATCCGTTTTATACCAAAACCGACTGGCTGGAATATGATTACCAACCAAACTTCTGGGGAACGGTTATCAGCAACCTGGGTTTTTCTAATCATTTTGTACATCACAACCTACGCGTTGACGGAAACTTTAAGGTCTATGCCCAAAAATACATGGAAATACTGGCATCGCTGAAAACCGGCGGCAGCTTTTGTTATGCTCCTAACCTGCCGTTTATCGAAAAACATTTAGACAAAAATAAATTTCAATACAGCGGATTTCGGGTTGAAGGATCTGAATTTGCTGCGAGTCGGGTTGTAAAACTCTGAAGCTAAATATCAGTCTTGCTACCCTTCCCCGAACTTATATAAGAACAAAATCTCTTTCATTAATCGTACCTTCACTCCCACCCTTATTTTCAATGAATATTATCTGTTACTATAGCCGATGATTCAGTTTGCCTAAACCATTTTTCCACCCGATTTGTAGTTTAAAGTTGAATATAATTAAACACAAACTAAATATTATTCAATATTATTTTGATAATATGAAAATACATAGTATTTTTGTGCAATAAAATTTCAACGACTATGTTACCTACAAATTGTCCGAGTTGTCAGGCTCAACTGAAAGTGAAATGTCTGAAATGCGAGAACTGCCAAACCGAAGTTAGCGGTTCGTACGACCTGCCCCTACTCGCTTTGTTGCCCGAAAGCGACCAACAGTTTATACTGCGCTTTGTCATCAACAGCGGAAGTCTGAAAGAAATGGCTTCGGAGCTGAAACTAAGCTACCCAACGGTGAGAAATATGCTTAACGATATAATCAATAAAATTAAGACAGATGAAAAGTAAAGATTTTTTCAGGCTTATTGTAAATCCATTTACCCGAATTGCCGGTTGGCAAGCTTTGGTGCTTGGTTTGGTATTTTTGGTAGTCAGTGGTATTATTGGTGGATTTGGCAATGTCGTTTTTGATGGAGTTATCGACTCGCATTTGGTAAAGCAAGTAACCATGCTGCAATCTTTCAGCTACATAGCTATAAGTTTGCTGACGTTGGTATTGGTAATGTGGATGGCCGGATTATTTATCGCCAAAGGTTTCCGGTTTATCGATATACTCGGCACCATGACGCTGAGCAAAGCCCCGTTTCTGCTGATGGCCATTGTCGGATATTTCGCTAAAATGCCCGATATGAATGAAGTTATGAAAAACCCAATGGTCGTTTTCAATTCCATGTCAATGGTTGTGTTGATGATCTTGTCTATTCCTGTACTGGTTTGGTCCATCACCCTTATGTATAACGCGTTGAAAATATCGAGCGGAGCAAGCGGCGGTAAGCTTACCACTGTGTTTATTATTGCCATACTGGCATCGGAAGCTATATCTAAGCTTATGATTTACTTTCTGATGTGATCAATTAAAATAAACGATTTATCAAAAATCCTATAAAACATAAACAGAATGGAAACTAAAAAATTCACTCAGTTCGGTACGTTTACAGTAATAATATTGTCCGTATTGTTAATAGTGTTTGTAATTTTACTTATCGATCATGGATTTTCAGCAAAGCCTGAAACATACATGTCTGCATCTCTTGTTTTGGCTTTTACTGTTTGCTTGCTTACATTCTATAAGCTGACGATTATGGTTGATGATATAACCTTTTCCTTTAAACTGGGAATCGGTATTTTTAGTAAATCATATAAAATCGATGAAATTGAATCCTGCAATTCAGTTAAGAACAAATTCATTTTTGGTTGGGGAATTCATTTAATACCAAATGGTTGGCTTTATAATGTTTCAGGTTTCAAAGCTATCGAACTAACCTTTAAAAACTCAAATAAGGTGGTAAGAATTGGCACCAATAAACCGGAGGAGATTGTTGAATTAATGCAGAGATTAATTAAGTGATTGTTTCAACCTAATAATACGTTTCAAAATGAAAAAAATCCTCTTACTAAGTATGTCGTTGGTATTGACGACATATATTTTCGCTCAAGACATTACCGGCGATTGGAAAGGCTTGCTCAAGGTTGGAGCTACTCAGTTGCATCTGGTGTTTCACGTCACTAAAACAGCTTCCGGATTAACCAGCACCATGGATAGCCCCGATCAGGGAGCTAACGGAATTCCGCTGGATAAGACCTCGTTTGACAACATGACGCTTACATTCGAGTTGTCGATGGTTAAAATCAGTTATACCGGAACAATTGATAACGCAGGAGTTATAAACGGAACTTTCAATCAGAGCGGACTCTCATTTCCATTGATCTTGTCCAAAAGTAATGATGCTCCCGTATTAAGTTCGCCTAAAATCGAGCCAAAGGAACCTACTGATCCGAACGATATTACCGGTGAATGGAATGGAAAGTTGAAAGTATCAGGCATGCAGTTGCGATTGGTTTTTCATGTTTCAAAAGCTGAAAATGCTTATTCGGCTACAATGGACAGCCCCGATCAGGGAGCTAAAAACCTGCCAATGAGTAAAGTAAAATTCGAGGATAATACGCTGACCTTGGAAATGGCTTCGGCAGGCATTGAATATGTGGGAAAACTTGACTCGGGCAAAGTGACGGGAACCTTTAAGCAGGGCGGTCAGTCGTTTCCCATGGTATTGACCCGGGCTGCCATAGCAAAGGTGGAAATGAAACGTCCACAGGAGCCTGTAAAACCCTATCCGTATTATTCAGAGGATGTGACATTTACAAATGCAAAAGCGAATATCACCTTAGCCGGAACGCTGACATTGCCTAAGATAACGGGTAAATTTCCGGTGGTGGTTATGATTACGGGCAGTGGCGCTCAAAACCGTGACGAGGAGTTGATGGGACACAAACCTTTTCTGGTTATTGCGGATTATCTGACGCGCAACGGTATCGGTGTGCTGCGCTTCGACGACCGCGGATCCTTTGCATCCAAAGGAGATTTTAAAACGGCTACCACGTTTGACTTTGCCACCGATGTGGAAGCAGCGATTGAATACCTGAAAACCCGTAAGGAAATAAATGTGAAACATATCGGACTAATTGGGCACAGCGAAGGAGGAATAATTGCTCCGCTCGTGGCTTCGCGCAACAAAAGTGTGAGATTTATCGTAATGATGGCCGGAACTGCCATCCCGGGAAGCGAACTGCTCATCCGTCAGCAGGAACTTATCGGGCGTGCATCGGGCATGAAAGAAAGCGACCTGAAAACCACCAAAGAGTTGAATACTAACATATATAAACTGGTAGATAAAATTTCAAACAATGACACCCTGAAAGCGAAAATTACGAATTATTTAATAACCAAAAGCAAAGAACTACCCGAACTGAATATTCCCGAAGGTAAAACCGTGAACGATCTTATTGAATTGCAACTTTCGCAATTAATGACACCCTGGATGCTGAACTTTATTCGCTACAACCCCGCTCCTACACTGGAAAAAGTACAATGCGCGGTTTTGGCTATAAACGGAAGTAAGGATTTGCAAGTGCCTGCAAGCGTGAATCTTCCTGCTATTGAAAAAGCACTGAAAAAAGGCGGCAACAAACACTTCAACGTGAAAGAATTGCCCGGATTGAATCACCTCTTTCAGGAATGCAAAACAGGATTACCGGCCGAATATGGCGAGATAGAACAAACCGTTTCGCCGTTGGCGCTTGAAACTATGACGGGATGGATAAAGACAGCGGCAAGCAGTAAGCAGTAAGCGGTAAGCTGCGGTGCTGTAAAGAATTAGGAATGGGAGTTTGACATTGAGTCTTGCTCCCATTTTGTTTGGAGAAATTTCCTGAAAAATGATTATCTTTGCAATCCGGATTGGAAAATTGGTTGATTAGCTCTTTGGTTGAGTGGTTAATTAGTTAATTCGTTGACTGGTTGAGTGGCTCATACCCATACGGAAACAGGAAATAATAAAATTGTAAATAAATATATGGCAAAGGAACTTACTTCGCGTAGCGAAAACTACTCACAATGGTATAATGATTTGGTAATTAAAGCCGACCTGGCCGAGAGCTCAGCGGTGCGCGGCTGTATGGTGATTAAACCTTACGGTTACGCCATTTGGGAAAAAATACAGGCCGAACTGGACAGAATGTTTAAAGAAACTGGTCACGTAAATGCTTATTTCCCGTTGTTTATACCTAAATCATTTTTGAGTAAAGAGGCTGAACATGTTGAGGGTTTTGCCAAGGAATGTGCCGTGGTAACACATCACCGTTTGATGGCCGATCCGAATGGTAAAGGGCTGATAGTTGATCCGGATGCTAAACTGGAAGAAGAACTGATTGTGCGCCCAACTTCCGAGACCATTATCTGGAATACCTATAAAGGGTGGATTCAATCCTATCGCGATTTACCATTACTGATTAATCAATGGGCCAACGTGGTTCGTTGGGAAATGCGTACACGCTTGTTTCTTCGTACAGCGGAGTTTTTGTGGCAGGAAGGTCACACAGCGCATGCAACAGAAGCTGAAGCTGTGACTGAAGCCCGTAAAATGCTTGAAGTGTATGCCGACTTTGCCGAACGCTTTATGGCTGTACCGGTACTCAAAGGTGTAAAATCGGCCAACGAACGTTTTGCAGGAGCGCTGGATACCTACTGTATTGAAGCACTTATGCAGGATGGTAAAGCCCTGCAGGCAGGAACATCACACTTCCTCGGGCAGAATTTTGCCAAAGCTTTCGACGTTACCTTTATGGACAAAAACAACAAGCTGGATTATGTTTGGGCAACTTCGTGGGGAGTTTCTACCCGACTGATGGGTGCGCTGATTATGACTCACTCAGACGATAACGGACTGGTACTCCCTCCTAACCTGGCTCCATTCCAGGTGGTGATTGTGCCTATCTACAAAAATGAAGAACAGCTGGCTGCCATCGATGCCAAAGTGGATGAGATAATTCCAAAACTGAAAGCATTGGGCATAAGCGTAAAATACGATAACAACGATAACAAGAAACCGGGTTGGAAATTTGCCGAATACGAACTCAAAGGTATTCCGGTACGTCTGGCATTAGGTGCCCGCGATCTCGAAAACGGCACTGTGGAAGTGGCTCGTCGCGATACCTTAACCAAAGAAACTGTGGCTATTGAAGTTGTGGAAAACTACATCAGCGACTTGTTGAAAACCATTCAGGCTAATATTTTCCAGAAAGCATACGACTACCGCGCCTCAGTAACACGCGAAGTAAACTCGTACGACGAATTCAAAGTAGAAATTGAAAAAGGTGGATTCCTGATGTGTCACTGGGATGGAACTCCCGAAACTGAAGAACTTATCAAGGAAGAAACCAAGGCCACCATCCGATGCATTCCGTTAAACGGTGATACTACACCGGGTGTATGTATGGTAACGGGTAAACCTTCGGCTCAGCGGGTTGTATTTGCCCGTGCTTATTAAGGGGTTTTTATTATAACGCAATACACAAAGAGAGTGTCCCTAATGGCACTCTCTTTTCGTTTAAATGAATCGTTGTTTTGTTACTTATAATTTAATGTGAATTTGATATAAGGATTCATATAACTAGTTGAAATTCATTTATCAATATTCCCAGAGAGAATTTATATCCATAGAGATATTAGTTTTTCGCATCGAATTCCCCGTTAGGGGATTTAGCTATTTATCCCCTAACGGGGAATTAATCCACTCAGGACTATATTTCTATTGATATTTAAGTCCTAACGGACTAATCTTTATATCTAACTCACGTGAATTTAGAGCAAAAATATGTCGGTGCTCTGCACCTCTTTTTGTTTATCCAGACAATATCTACAAAGATTTTGGTGCTCTGCACCTTGATAAGATTTAATGAGAATCAAAGAAGCTACCAGATCCCTGAAAGGGTTCAATAACTGACCAACAGGTTGCACCTGCGCTTATCGGACTTACATTCTTTAAAAATAATCATAGAAATTCTGTTCTCCTTAATTCTTTTTTGTATGTTTGTGAAACGGAAAAAAACAAATACAAAAGAGTGATGTTTTACACCGAAATAATCGAAACAAAAACTACCGAAATGAACAAGAAATCTATTTTTTACAGCCTGTTGGCGGCACTGCTACTCTGCTGCTGCAAACCAACAACCCGACACAGCGAAAGCCAATCCACAACAGAAAGCACCGATTCAGCAACGACGGGCGCTGCAAGTAAGAAAACTGCCAATACGGCGGCTCAGATTTACGCCAAACAGCAAATTCCGGTACTGTGTTATCACCGCATAGAAGATGGCAAGAAAGGCGACTACACGGTGAGCAAAGCCACCTTTACTTCGCACATGAAAGTGCTGGCCGACAGTGGATATCATTCGGTGTTGCCGGGTCAACTGTACGATTACCTGGTATATAATAAAAGCCTGCCCGCGAAACCCGTATTGATAACGTTCGATGATTCCAGAGCCGAGCACGCTGCTGTAGCCGCTCCGGTGATGGAAAAATACGGATTCAGGGGCGTATTCTTTATCATGACTATCACCTATGATAAGAAAAACTACATGACACGGGAACAGATAGCCGGATTGGCTAAAGCCGGACATACGGTGGGGCTGCACAGCTGGGATCATACCATGGTGACTAAATATAAAGAAGCCGCTGCCTGGCAAAAAGAAGTGGCAGAGCCCAAAAAGAAACTGGAAACAATTACCGGAAAGCCGGTTGAGTACTGGGCTTACCCTAACGGAGTGTTTAATCATGCCGGAGCGCAGGAACTGAGCAAGTACTTTAAGCTGTCGTTTTCGCTCTCCACCAAACGCGATTCCGTGGTGCCACTGCAAACCGTGCGCAGAATTATAGTACCCGAATGTTCGCCACAGGGCTTGCTAAAATCCATGCGCAGAAACTTCTGATCCGGTATAATTATTCTGTATAATAGAGATTATACAAGTTTAATTTTGTGGACTTCTAGCACCGTCTATTTATGACTAATAGCACATAATATTTAACCCTCAGATCCCTGAAAGGAATCAATGTGAACCAACGGTCAGCGTTAGCTAATAACCGCCGGTAAAACCGGTGGATGAGAATCAGGTAAACTGTCGGAACCCTGAAGGGGTTCAATAATAACAAATTATAGTATTGTTCAGCCCACTTCGGGGCTGGTATTGTGAGTTGTTCAAACATCCCCCAGTTTCGCAAGCTTCACTGGGGGCTATTCACATTTAGCCACTCCGTGGCAAAGAATTTCTTTTTCAAATTCCATATACAACCAACTTATATTATCTATAATAAAAATCTCAACATTATGAATTATAAATATCACATTGTTTTATCCATCGCATTTGTTTTAGCACTGAGCGGGTGCGATTCAAAAAAAACACCCGGAGCAAAAAATAGCACAAAAGAAAAAATATCCGGACAGGCTGAGAAGAAAGAGCGTACACCTATTGATACACTGGCCTATCAGCAAAAACTGAAGGCGCTGGCCAACGGCGACACCACCGGACTGTGGCCGAACCATCTCCGCTCCTACCCGCTGGATGGCGCCATACTGCCATTTAAAAGAATTGTTGCTTTTTACGGCAATCTGTATTCGAAAAGAATGGGTATTCTGGGCGAATTGCCCCCCAAAGAACTGTGGAAAAAACTGAATGGCGAAGTGAAAGCTTGGGAAAAGGCCGACTCCACCACGCGTGTACAACCCGCCATACACTACATTGCCATAGTGGCTTCGGGTACACCGGGCAAGGATGGAAAATTCCGCACCCGCATGCCGGAACATCAGATAGACTCGGCACTGAGCATAGCCCGCATGGGCGATGCTATCGTATTTCTGGATGTGCAAGTGGCACTGAGCGACGTGAAAACCGAAGTACCCACACTGGAAAAATACCTCAAAATGCCCCAGGTGCATTTGGGTATCGACCCAGAGTTTTCGATGAAAGAAGGCCACCGCCCGGGTACTAAAATTGGCACCATGGACGCTACGGACGTCAACTTCTGCTCCGATTATCTGGCTAAGCTGGTGAAAGAAAACAACCTGCCTCCGAAAATTCTGATAGTGCACCGCTTCACACAAGGTATGCTCCGTAATTACAAAAACATCAAGCTACACCCCGAAGTACAAGTGGTAGTCAACATGGATGGATGGGGCGAGCCGGTGCTCAAACGCAGTACCTACAAACTGTATGTCTACAAGGAAGCGGTGCAGTTTACCGGATTCAAGCTGTTCTATAAAAACGACTTAAAGAAAGCGCCTCACGTTATGCTGACGCCTCAGGATCTGCTGAAACTGAAGCCACAGCCTATCTACATTCAGTATCAGTAAACAACGGATATCGGACATTAGGCATGACACCACAGGATATAGCTGCAGCCCGGCTGTACAACCAACACATTGAAACATCGGAACTCAGCTCGGTGAAAGAGCTGGTGGCGCGGATGGGTGCCATTCAGGCGCAGGACTTTGCTATGGCAACACTTGCCATTGGACTGCGGCTTACGGATGCCACCCATACCACGGTGGAAACGGCGTTTAATGCCGGCGAAATTGTCCGCGCGCACCTGATGCGCCCCACCTGGCACATAGTAGCAGCCGACGACCTGCACTGGATGCTGAAACTCACCGCGCCGAGGATAAAATCGTCGCTCACATCGCGGCATAAACAGTTGGAAATTGATGCCGATATACTCCGAAAAGCCAATACCATCATTGAACAGGCATTGCTGAAAGAGCGATACCTTACGCGAGAAGAGCTGGATAAGCGATTTACAAAAGGCGGGATAAAAACCACCGACAACCGTTTATATCACCTGTTGTTTTGTGCCGAGATTGAAGGGCTGGTGTGCAGCGGCCCGCTTGCCAACGGCAAACAAACCTACGCGCTGCTGCCCGAAAGGGTTCCGCTTGTGCGGGAATTATCCTACGAAGAATCGTTGGCAGAGCTGGCGGGACGATACTTCACAAGCCACGGTCCGGCCACGTTGCAGGACTTTGTGTGGTGGTCGGGACTGTCGCTTACCCAGACCAGACTAGCACTGGAACTTATCAAAACCGACCTTGTATCCGTAACCGCAGGTGCCGAAACCTATTGGATGGGCAACGCGCCCACCAACCCCAAGCCGGGCGAAAACTCCATCCATTTATTGCCGGCATACGACGAGTATCTGATCAGCTACAAAGACCGTAGCGCCTCGTTGATGCAGGTCGACAACCAAAAGGTGGTGTCCAGCAACGGAATTTTCCGCCCCGTGGTGGTGATAAACGGACAGGTATCAGGACTGTGGAAACGCAGCCAGACTAAAAATCATACAACTGTTGACGTAACATTATTCCAATCGCACGACGAGGTTATGCAGGAAAAAATAAAAGCTTCAGCTGCCATGTTTGATGTGCTTCTGGGAAAAAACACCCGGCTACTGCTGTCCGGTCAATAACTAAGACCTCTTACACCATACGATAACACCTCGTACACCACATGATAAGACCTCTCCTACTATGATAAGACCTATTACACCACCGGACAAGACCTCGTGCATTGACCTATACCCTGCCCTACAACTTATAAATATGTGCTTATTTTTTTAATAAACCAAGCTATATAACAATACACAATGTAACTAGATTTTCGTTGATGACAATTTCCCCAACAACGCGACATGCGCTGTTGGGGAAATTTATTTCGGCCCATGCAGACCGTTGAGTAAAATAAAGTGAACCACGTGTTGTTAATTATAAAAATAGTTCCTATCTTTGGGTTTTTAAAATCAATAGCAACAATCACCTTAACAAGTTGGATATGCTTAGTAGCACTATTTTACTCTTCTTTTTTTTTATATGACTGTAAAGCAATAATTTAAATTCGTGAGTGAGTAAAGATATAAGTGATATATGCCCAGTATAACTGGGCATATCCAAATTATACTCAGTATATACATGTGTTAGCAGCTATTATAAAAAAATGAGTGAAAAAGATTGGAAATATTATTTGTTAAAATCAGGACTTCCTTTTGAATATGAGGTCAAAGAATGTTTCGTCAAACATGGTTGTACGGTTTGGGATGAATACTCATATATCAAAAATGATGAAAACAATATTGAGAAAGAATTTTCATATGACATAGATGCCAACTATTGGAGTTTAAATGGTGGTAATTCAATTGACTTTATGATTGAATGTAAATATAAGACAGAACCGACTAAATGGTTTTTTCTTCCTGACCCATATTCACATCAAAGTGAAGTAAATCAAAATTCATTCTTCCACCCTATTGATTATTTTTGCGACAACAAATTTTTACACAGTAGATACCCTTATAATAAAATAAGAGACCCACTTGGACCTTTTTGTTTAAAAGGTGTTGAAGTATATCAAAACCAATTTTTAGAAGTAAATATTCATAAAGCAATAAATCAACTTTCATATGCATTCGTTGAACATGTTGTTTCTTCCATTCAAAGTCAATTAACTACAGAACTATTTTTTAATACAGTTTTTTTCAATATTCCTATAATAATTACTAATGCAGAGTTATTTATTATTAATGAAAAAGTAACAACTAAAGAAATAGAGGATTCAAAAGATATTGACTCTATTTCGACAAAACAAGATTTCTTGCTTTTCCATAATAAAACAGGTGAAAGCTTACTTCAATATAATAACACCATTATCACTAATTTTTTCAGCAACTTTGACGATGAACTTTTAAAATCAAGAAACAAGTCATTTACAAACGATATTGCTCACTTAGGAAATGTAATTGCTCAGCACTATTGTCCTGAAATTATATTAATTATGCATCATGACAGCGAACACAATAATTACAACAAACTTTTTGAATACATAAAATTTCTATTAAATCCGTCACAGGAATTAGACAATGCACTTGAGAAAGCTACTGTTGAATGGAAAAAGCATATGAATGAGTTTGAAAAGAAATATAAACGAAAAAAATAACAGCTGCTAACACACGCCTATGTCCATTGGCTGGCTGACGTGCATTTCGCAGTCTTTGCTCCCGCATTAGCTTCGCTGATTTTCAATTCACTTTGTCGTTCCACGACAGCGAATGCTCCCGCAAACCGCCAATGCCCATAGCCTCGGTCGTTAGCTGCACTTGTAAAAAAGAAAAAAGAGACTTGCAATTTATGAAGACATTTCCAAAACTTGACGAATATTCTATTGACGAATTAATCATAATTGTCTACCATGAATCGGAGGACTGGCAAGTTGAAGCGGTTGATTATGCGAAATATCTTTTAAAATCTATAGGTGTAACTGACACTTTCGCAAAGAAAAGAGTTCTTGAACTTGAGAAAGAAACATATAAACTTTGGGAGAAAGAAAATGAAAGGCGAAAAACTGAAAGTTATAATCCCTTTGATTTGATTTTCATGACTATTCTATGGCCGAAATACTTGTTGAGAGATTTGAATTTAAAAAGTTACGGTTACATACTTAAACGAAAACAAAGATTAATTTGCCTAAGTCTGGGATTTACGATTTATTTATTAGTTGGATTTTATGCATCGCTAACTTACCCAAGCCAAGAAAAGGAGAGACTCGACAAATTCAGACAAATAGTGGAAGCTGACAGTATTGCGAAATCTAAAATTGACTGGACAGGCGACTATGTTTTTATTGACTCTTTGAAAAACCAAAAAGAAAGAATAACATGGGAGTTAGCCCTCGAAAAGGAAAATAATAAACATAAAGGGACGTTGACACTGACTAAGGGAAAAGAAAAAGTTTCAATACCTTGCATTGGTTTGATAAAAGACAAAGGTTTAGAAGTATATCCCGACAGAAATGCAACTCTTTTGAACAAGATTGATGTTGGTTATTACGACAATTTATTCATTCTTAGCAGACGAGAAAATGAGATTGTGACAATTTGGGTGAAAGTAAAACCATACTACGACTTGAGAAACAACGAGACAGGAATATTTACGAAAAACAAATGCAGCTAACACACGCTCTTAGGTTTGCACAATAATTAGAATTTTGAAAGGCGAGGTTGATTTTTTACTTTTGTTGTATAAAAGCAAGGAATTAACCGGCTTTGAGGGTAAACTAGTAACACACGTGAATATATTCTTGAGATTGGCGAAGTCTTCAGGTGGCTGTTGCACAAAAAAAAGGTGTGCAACAGCCACGGGACGCTATGGCAAACATCGGAAGATGGAGTATTTACGCTACAGGGAACAAGGAAAAAACAAAGATGAATAATGAAATATAATTGTAATTAATGCGAATATGAATTCAGTAAGTAGTCGTTGGGCTGTCACTTTTACATGCATTTTATTTCTAATTGGACAAATTGTTTTAGTAGATCATATCTCTGCTCAAAAACTCATAACAATCAGGGGTTTTGTGTTGGATGGAATGACTAAAAATTCTGTTCCTAATGCAACAATCAAGTTGTCGAAAAATAGGATAACTACAGCTAAGATTGATGGAAAGTTCGAATTCAGCTGTTTGCGCGAGGATACTTTTATGATCACTGCAATAGGTTATTATCCTCGTTTGTTGAGCGTTCATGATTTGCTTACTGATTCGTCAAAGTGTAATGTGCTTATGCAACCATCTGTTTATCAACTTCGTTCGGCAGAGGTAACAGCTAAAAAAAAGAAAACTAAAATTTCAAAGGCTTTGGATTTACTGTCTGACGTATCGCACCCCTTCACTTATTTCAGTAGAGAAGAAAGATTCAACCGCAGATTTGCAAAACTCAAGTCGAACAGTGTCTTTTTCTCTCAAAATATATACTGGGAAATCAATCGCCAGTTAATTGTAGAAATAAGTAAACTAAGAGCTGAGGAATTAGATAAATGCATAATGTATTGCAATACTCATATTGTTTTGTCGCCTAACGATGATGAGAAAACCATTACAAATAAATTGCTACTTTTAATTTCCGATTATTTTAAAAGCACTAAAAGCGAAAACCGAGACAGCTTGAATGTAAGAGGTTGAGTATGCACAAAACTTCGTTCAGCGTAGTTTGGCGGCATTGGGTTCGGCGAAGTCTCCAAATTTCGTCGTGTTAAAAGCAAGGCTCTTGCTTGCATATCAGGTTGAATATTGTCTGAACTTGGATTCAGCTGATTAATCAGATAAAAAAGGACCTCTGAAATCTGATTAATCATTTAATCTGATAAAATCGTGGTTCAGACTGTGACAGTGATTACGCCCGCAACTAACGGTCACGACCAACGGGAGTAAATTGGCAAAAGGTCGTAGGCTTGGGAGTTAGGGGCAATCGTGAGTCGTCCTGAAAAATGTCTACACAAATAACAAACTTTAATAATATAGAAAAATGATACGAAAAAAATCCAAATCCATTCCGATAAACCTTAAGGCAAACGAGTTTGGTGAAGGGATTGCTATTGAAAAAATATCTTTTAAAGATTTTGGTATAGAAGAAATTGAAGAAGCTAAAAAATCACACCGTGAGGATGGTCATTCATTCTTCTTGCTTGAAACGGGAACAGTTTCTTTTGAAATTGATTTTCAAAAGTATAAAATTAAATCGCCCACTGTAGTGTACATTCATCCTAACCAAGTACATCGCATACTTGCATTTGAAAATGCAATCTCTAGCAGTTGGTCAATTAATAATGAAAATCTGAACCCCGAATATCTAGAATTATTGGAAGACATAATACCGGTAAAGCCATTAGTGTTACAGAAAGAAACATTTTCCATCATTTCCGAAGCAGTATCAATTACTACAAAAATTTTTGAACAGAAAAACAATAAACTATATCATTTCTTATTAAAAGATAGTTGCAACGCATTGGTTGGATTAGTTGTTTCACAGTGTTTAGAACAAGCAAAATCATCAGACAAACGTTCAAGGTTTGAAATTATTAACAAAGATTTCAATGTAATATTGGAACGTAATTATACCACAACAAAACGCCCTACTGAGTACGCCCAAAAACTGCACCTATCTACATCTTATCTAAACGAATGTGTCAAAAACACAACAGGCTATTCCGTTTCCCATCATATACAGCAACGTGTAATTTTAGAAGCTAAACGTTTGCTCTCTCATTCTGATAAAACTATCAAAGAAATTGCAGCAGAATTAGGTTATGATGATTACCCCTATTTTTCAAGACTGTTTACCAAAGTTACGGGAATGACTGCTTTAACTTTTCGAAATAAAAACCTTGATTAGTCCAATACTTACCCCGTATCGACATTTTATATCTTTGTTATTCGATGTATTTTTGTACCATCAAAATAATAGAATAATAATATGTAAACATTTAGAAAAATATGGAGGTAAACACAATAATGAAAAATAACGCAATTTTAGCAGTTGAAGCCTACGGTTTGGTAAAGACTTTTGGTAATAACAAGGCTGTTGATGGAGTGAGTCTAAGTATCCCGGCAGGTAGTATCTGTGGTATACTTGGGCCTAACGGCGCAGGAAAAACCACTACAATTAATATGCTTGCCACATTATCAAAACCGGATGCAGGTAATATAAAAATATTCGGTTATGATGTTTTGCACGAAACTCAAATTGTGCGTCAACTGATTGGGTTGACAGGGCAATTTGCTTCTATCGACGAAGATTTAACTGCTTTGGAGAACCTTATGATTTTCGGCAGATTATATGGATATTCCCGCAAAGATTCTAAGCGTAAAGCGAATGAACTCTTGGAAGAGTTTGGGCTTAGCGATGTGGCGAGCCGTGCATTGTCAAAGTTTTCCGGCGGTATGCGGCGCAGACTTGACCTCGCAGTAAGTCTGATTCACCAACCACCGCTAATCTTCCTTGACGAGCCAACAACAGGGCTTGATCCAAGAACTCGAACACAGATGTGGCAGTCAATACGCAATCTTGTAAAAGGCGGCTCAACGGTATTGCTAACGACACAGTATCTTGATGAAGCCGACCAACTTGCCGACAACATTGTTGTAATCGATAAGGGACGAGTTGTTGCGAACGATACGCCCGATGGATTAAAACGATCTGTGGGAAGCAGTTCGTTGCACTTGACTGTCAAAGACACTGATAATACGGCCAACGCTGCGCAAATTATTGAAAGAATACTCGATGCGAAGGTTCATCTTGCAGAAGCATCTGAATTAATCGTACCTATAGAAAATACCGACAAGCTTACTGATGTGCTAACGAAGCTGAAAGATGCAGGAATAAAATTGTCTGGAGTAAACATCCTACAACCTACACTTGATGAAGTATTCTTCGCACTTACTGGCGAGGGTTCCAAAGATAAAAAAGATAATAAGGAGGAAAATTTAAATGACTAATACAACCATAATACCCGCTGCCGAACGAAAACTGAAAAATAGAATCGGAGTTGGCACTACAATCAGAAACTCATGTACGCTCGCTTATCGGGCGCTATTAAAAATGTTCAAAAGTCCCGAAATATTAGTGGATTTCGTAGTCTTACCGATTATGTTCACGTTGCTTTTTACCTTTTTATTCGGGGGAGCAATTTCAGGCAACATCCCGAACTGTCTACCGATTGTTATTCCTGGCGTTTTGTTGATGTCATCTTTCACCAATTGTACCACAGCGGGTAGTAAACTGCGCGAAGATGTGGACAAAGGCACAACAAGCCGTTTTAAATCCATGCCGATTGCACGAATTGCTCCATTGGCCGGAAGTTTGACTGCCGACCTTGTACGATACCTAATAGGGGGAATTACCGTTTTTACTACGGGATATATTCTTGGTTACCACCCGGAAGCAGGCATTCCTGCAGTTATTTTCAGCATACTTTTCATAATGTTCGTTGCTTGGTGTCTGAGCTGGGTGTTTGCGTTCATTAGTTTGAGCACAAAGACTATTTCAACTGCCTCTGCGATTGGTGTAGTGGTGATGTTCCCGCTGGTGTTTCTGTCGAACGCTTTTGTTCCGACCTCAACAATGCCTGGCTGGATGCAATATTTTGTCCTGCATATCAACCCGCTATCCAGCGTCGTAATAGTGGTACGGCAAATGTTGACTTATGGCACAATAGGTGCAGATTTTCGGCTCGCATTATTCGGTGCTTTTGCGCTACTCTGTGTATTCATTCCACTCACAATAAATGCGTATAAGCGCAAGGCATAATCCTTGTATAAACTATCATCGCAGGGAATCAGATATAACAATTTTGAAAGAGGCTTATAATTCGTGAAAACGTAAATTATTAGACGGACAACATTTAATGCGTAGCTTAGCGCCGTATGTTGAGCGAAGTGTCCACACTTCGTTCAAGCTAAAAAGAAATCTCCGGACTTCCATATTGAATTGTATTATTAGAAGCCGAAGCTTATATTTTAGCACGTCGTAGTTTGGAGAGCAAGAAGAAAAGAGAGTAAAAAGAAACAGTCGGGGGTATTTACAATTAGCTTGTAAATACCCCCGACTATTATTTCAATAAAATATATCGCTTAGAAACGCATAAAGAAATCCCATGTTTCTTTGGCAATCCAATTGACAGAAGACCCCGGATCTTTAACGTCATTGGTGTGACCCCCCACGAATGAACCAAACAAGACAGGATATTCAGTAGGAAGTCCTTTAATTTCAGTGGTGATATGAGTCGATGTTGTGGCTAATGGTAATTCCGGTAATTGTTTTAATCCATTATCTTCAATGTGCGTTAATACACAATACTTACCACCTTGCTTTAGTGCATCTGAGTTTACAAACTTACAAAGATCGTCCTGAGTACCGGTTGTACTAAAATATGCTATCGGTTTGTGTTTGTTTTCCGGAAGATAAATATTCCAGTTGGCCGGAGAATAACAAGCCACCGCCCGAAGATCACTTTGAAATTCCAAGGATAACGAGTAGGTAAACATGGCACCAAAGCTAAAGCCACAGCAAAATACGCGAGTGCTGTCTACGCTCAATTTCTCTTTAAACAATTTAAGCATATCGGCAAAGAAGATATGATCTTTGTTATCACCTCCACGCCAGGGAGAACCATCGGTGTATCCCTGAGGTGCAACGAAAATTACAGGAACATTATCTCTGTCGGCATATGTTTTAAGGCCATAATAATTATTATCAACCATTGTTTGCATACTTCCCCCCATCATGTGCATGGCGAAAATCAAACGATACTTTTTGCTTTTGTCGTAGTTTTTAGGGACATCAATGATATATTGGCGGGTAAGTCCTGCACTGGTGATGGTATATGTCCCGCTCTTCAAATCTGTAGGGTCTTTAGTAGAACCGGTAGTGGGAGTTGTAGTTGGAGTATTGGCAACATTAACCGGATTATCTGATTGTGTATTGCACGAAAAAAATGAAACTAAAAGGAGAAAGATGACGAGTGTTTTTTTCATTATTCAATATTTATAAAAGATTTCGGGTTACTTATTTCCATTTTTACATGGCAAAGATACAACTATTTCGGTTTGAATATATACCAAAAACATTGTAAATAGACGTTGTCGTGGCCTATTTCTTTCGTCTAAACTAATGTCAACATATGAAAAGCTAACTCACGGGGTGTCTTAAAGTCATCCCGTGGGTAGAGGTAAAGAAATTCGCACCAGCAAGAGAAACTGTTGCTTTTTTTAGAAATACGAGTTTAAAGAAAACAGTCGGGGGTATTTACAAATAAACTGTAAATACCCCCGACGATTATTTTAAATAAAATGTACTAGAAGCGCATAAAGAAATCCCATGTTTCTTTTGCTATCCAGTTGACATCAGATCCGGGATCTTTAGCTTCATTGGTATGACCACCCACAAATGAACCGAACATTACAGGATATTCTGCAGGAAGTCCTTTAAGTTCAGTGGTGACATGAGTCGGCGATGTGGCTAATGGTAATTCCGGCAATTGTTTTAATCCATTATCTTCGGCATGAGTCAATACACAGTACTTACCACCTTGCTTTTTCTCATCTGAGTTGACATATTTACAAAGACCGTCCTGAGTACCTGTTGTGCTAAAGTAAGCTAAAGGTTTATGTTTGTTTTCAGGAAGATAAATGTTCCAGTTGGCCGGAGCATAGCAAGCCACAGCACGAAGATCACTCTGAAATTCTAATGATAACGAGTAGGTAAACATAGCACCAAAGCTAAATCCACAGCAAAATATGCGAGAGGTGTCAATGCTCAGTTTATCTTTAAAGAATTTAAGCATATCAGTAAAGAAGATATGATCTTTGTCATCGCGTGTACGCCAAGGTGAACCGTCGGTATATCCCTGAGGTGCAACAAAAATAACAGGAACATTATCTTTTTCGGCATAGGGTTTAAGACCATAATAATTATTATCAACCATTGTTTTCATACTTCCGCCCATCATGTGCATGGTGAAAATCAAACGGTAAGTCTTGTTTTTGTCGTAGTTTTTGGGGATGTCAATGGTGTATTGACGTTCAAGTCCAGCACTGGTCATGGTATAAATACCACTTTTAAAATTTCCAAGGTCTTTACCGTAACCGGCACTACGAACTGGAGCATTTTTTAATTTACGGGCAACTTCGACTGATTTACCTGATTGCGCATTGAGCGCAAAAAATGAAGCTAAAAGGAAAAAAATGGCAATTGTTTTTCTCATTGTTGAATATTTTTAAATGATTTCTGGTTATGTATTGTTACTTTCTATGCGTTAGACAACTGATGTTGGCATAAGTTTAATCCACTACCTTTATTTGGAATGGAAACAGGTTAAGCTGCATGTTTTATACAAGTGACAGCTATTTTCTATCCTAAATTTTTATGTACCCGGCGGTTTTATGACAGTGGATGAATTACGCGTGCCTTTGCACGGCATTTTCTATATTCTGCAGGACAAAGATACATATATTTCTGCTTGAGTGTATACCAAAAAACCATTTTATAGTCGCTGGATACACCACCAGAAACGAGAAATTTAAGCCATACCAAAGCAGATGACAAATCTATTAAAAATAAATCAAATCACACCTTGTTAATTATAAAAATAGTTCTTATCTTTGGAATTCTAAAAAATAAAACGATTTAGAAAACAGGAACACAGTAGATAAATGTGATATATGTTCAGTTGGCTGGATATAAACATTTTCAACTGAGCATATATACGTGTTAGCTAAAATAACAAAAAAATGATATGAAAATTAGAATCAGTTACCTGACAATTATGACTTTTATTATTTCGACTTCGGTTTTAGGACAAACGAAATATTACAAAACTCCAAACGGTAAAATCATAAACTCGACTACCTACTCGAAATTAAAAACAGATAAATTAGAACATTATAAAGCTTCATTTTCACAAGTAACATTGGAAGATGAATTAAAAGAATTGTATAGGAACAATGATAGCATTATCTATTCTTATACTTGGAACATTAAAATGAATGGAAATGAAAAAACTACAACTAAAGTAGTTGGTGTGGAGAAATATATTGGGAAAGTACTGCCTATTAAAAACCTAACTACAATCGACAACAAATCAATAGGATTAAACAACATGAAAGGTAAACCAACTTTGATAAATTTTTGGTTCACAACTTGTAAACCTTGCGTTGCTGAAATAGCAGCCCTAAATAAGATTAAGAGTACATTTAAAGATTCCGTAAATTTTATTGCAATAACATATGAGAAGAAAGACGTAGTCACCAAGTTTTTAAAAAAACATGACTATGATTTTATTCAAGTCATTGATGCACAAAACTTCATAAATGAAATAAACCTAACAAATTGTCCTTTAAACGTTTTCATAGACAAAGAAGGAAAAGTCGTAAGTGTTGAAAATAGCATTCCATACGAAATGAAAAAAGATGGAAAAATGAAAATTGGTGACGGCAAAGAATTTATAAAAACATTAAGAAAGTTACTGTAGCTAACACATGCTCTTAGGTTGGCTCTATAATTAGAATTTTGAGAGGTGAGCTTGATTGCTATACCTTTATTTATTAAAATAAGCTTTTCCAAAATCTAAACAGCCTATTATTTGTTTTAGAGGTCTACAGTCGATCTTATACAAGAGTTATTGGAAGCTCTTTATAAACACAGATTAAAAATAATAACAACATGTCGATAACAAAAGAAGAAGAATTAATTGGAATAAAAAAAGCTAGCGAAGCAGTAGCCTATACGCTTAGGGAAATGAGAAACTATGCCAAACCGGGCATGACCACCAAAGAGTTGGATGATTTTGGAGGAAAGCTGCTAATGGAGCTGGGTGCCAAATCGGCACCTTTTGTAAGTTATGGCTTCCCGGGTTGGACCTGCATAAGCTTAAATCATGAGTTTTGCCACGGTATCCCGTCAAACAACAGAGTATTACAAGAAAGCGATTTGATTAACATAGATGTTTCGGCCGAGCTGGATGGATTTTTTTCAGATAACGGCGGCTCGTTTGTATTAGGTGATGATAAATACCAATATCAACATCTGGTTGATGCCTCAAAAGATATTCTGCACAAAGCCATTTATAATATAAAAGGCGGAGTGCGTATTTCGGATATAGGATTTATCATCGAAACCGAAGCGAAAAAGCGAGGCTACAAAGTTGTCAAAAACCTGACAGGACACGGTGTAGGCAGAAAACTGCATGAAGCACCGGATGAAATCCCTAACTTTAAAGACAAATGGAACACTGCACGGTTTCGTAAAAACTCGGTGGTTGCTATCGAAACCTTTATTTCTACAACTTCAACCTATGCTCAAACACTCGGCGATGGTTGGACCATGATTGGGAATAAAGGCGGGGTTATGGCTCAGCACGAACATACCATTCTGGTAACCGATGGAAAACCGATTGTGCTCACCGAAATGAATGAAATATGGAACTAACCCATAAAAATATCTGTGGGTAAGTATCTGAGTTATTTCTAAGTCGGCTTAGTTGCCCGATAAAGACCTTGATTTATAAATTTGATGAAATATGAAAAAGGTATTGCTGTTATTGGCCGACGGATTTGAGACATTTGAAGCCAGTGTGTTCATCGATGTTATCGGTTGGAATATTGAGGAAGGCGATGGCTCTACTCAATTGTTTACCTGCGGGCTGAGGAAAGAAATAAAAAGCTCATTTAATCAGCGATTTATAGTAGACTACGTTGCCGATGAAGTCGACGTCAACCAATTTGATGCATTGGCTATTCCGGGTGGTTTTGAGGTATACGGTTTTTATAACGATGCGTATGCCGAAAAATTTCTTGATATAATCCGGAGTTTTAAAGCAAAGAACAAAATCATTGTATCAATATGTGTGGGTGCTTTGCCCGTTGCGAAAAGTGGTATATTGAAAGGGCTACAAGCCACGACCTACAATAGCGATATCAGACGAAAAGCGCTGGAAGAATTTGGTGCTCAGGTAATACATCAACCTATTGTGTTGGACAACAATATAATTACATCCTGGAATCCAGCCACTGCTGTGGATGTAGCATTACTATTGCTGGAACATCTGACAACAAAAAGTAATGCCGACTCTGTTCGTAAATTAATGGGCTTTTAATTTTTATATTTCAATAACATTCAGGTGAAATAAATCTATAACAACTTCAATTGAACACGTTTACGAACCGCATCTACTTCCAAAACCCGTACTTTCACATGCTGATGAACCGATACCACATCGGCCGGATTGGAAATAAATTTGTCGGACATATTGGAGATATGCACCAAGCCGTTTTCCTTAATACCTATATCTACAAAAGCTCCGAAGTTCGTGATATTGGTTACAATACCAGGTAATTCCATGCCAATTCGCAGATCGGCTATGTTTTTTACATTGGCATCAAACTCGAACACCTGAATGGCATTACGCGGGTCGCGTCCGGGTTTTTCCAACTCCTGCAAAATATCATTCAGCGTGGGTAATCCTACTTTTGGAGTAATATATTTCTGTAAATCAATAGTTTTCCGGAGCTCTTTTTGTTGTATTAATTCTTTTACATCCACTTTCAAGTCCTTGGCCATTGCCTCAACAACGCCATAACTCTCGGGGTGTACAGCCGAATTGTCCAGCAAGTGTTCCGCATCGGGTATTCGCAGAAACCCTGCACACTGTTCAAATGTTTTTGCACCCATCTTGGACACTTTCATCAACTGTTTACGACTTTTAAAAGCTCCGTTTTCGGTTCGGAAGTCCACAATGTTTTGAGCCAGATGTGATCCAAGTCCCGAAACATAAGTCAACAGATGCTTGCTGGCGGTGTTGAGGTTCACTCCTACCCGATTCACTGCATTTTCTACCGTATGATCCAAGGCTTTTTTCAATTGGGTTTGATCTACATCGTGTTGATATTGACCTACTCCGATAGATTTCGGATCTATTTTCACCAGTTCTGCTAACGGATCCATTAATCGCCGACCTATTGATATTGCTCCACGCACCGTTACATCATACTCGGGAAACTCGTCGCGAGCAATTTTGGAAGCCGAATAAATGGATGCTCCGTTTTCACTCACTACAAAGAGTTTTACTTCCCTGTCGAATCGGGTATTTTGGATAAATTGCTCAGTCTCGCGTCCTGCCGTTCCGTTACCGATAGCAATAGCCTGAATATTATAAGCTTCTACCATTTTTTGAACCTTACGCATAGCTTGCGACGTTTCATTCACAGGTGGATGCGGGTAAATGGTTTCGTTGTGCAGTAAATTTCCCTGTGCATCAAGACAAACTACCTTACAACCGGTGCGAAAACCGGGATCAATACCCAGTACCCGTTTTTGTCCCAGTGGTGGTGCTAACAATAACTGACGAAGATTTTCGGCAAAAACCCGTATGGCTTCCGTATCGGCTTTCGTTTTACTTTCGGCTGCAAACTCGGTTTCAATGCTGGGTTTCAATAACCGTTTATAAGCATCTGTAACGGCATCAGCCACTTGATGTGATGATTCTGTTTCTCCTTTCACAAAAATACGATCCAGTCTCTCCAACGATTTATCGTCATCTGGCGAAATGTTTACCCGCAGAAAACCTTCAGCTTCTCCCCTGCGCATGGCCAGTAACCGGTGCGACGAACAGCGCGCCAGTTTCTCGGTCATATCAAAATAATCGCGGTATTTCTGAGCTTCCTCATCCTTTCCTTTAATTAATTTTGAAGTTATAACAGCCTCACGGGCAAATATCTGACGGACAGCGTTTCGGGCTGCTTCACTTTCGTTTATCCACTCAGCCATAATATCGCGTGCACCTCCCAGAGCTTCTTCAACATTTTCAACCTTATCCTTGACAAACGGTTGTGCCATACGATCCACATCGTTGGATTGCTGTTTCATCAGCATCTTGGCCAAAGGTTCCAACCCCTTCTCACGGGCAATCTCAGCTCTTGTACGGCGTTTGGGTTTGTAAGGTAGGTAAATGTCTTCCAGCTCGGTTATATTCCAGCAGTTGTCAATTCTGACCTTTAATTCTTCAGTCAGCTTGTCTTGTTCTTCTATCGATTTCAGAACAGCCAGTTTCCGTTTGGCCAATTCGCACAATTTATCGTATTGCTCACTGATATTGGCTATTTGTACTTCGTCCAATCCATCAGTCATTTCTTTACGGTAACGACTGATAAACGGTATGGTAGCACCTTCGTTGAGCAATTGAATGGTATTTCGGACTTGTTTTTCAGCGAGTTGAAGCGAATTGGCGATAAGTGATATAAATTTAGCCGGAATTTGAGTCGTTTCGGTTGACATTGGAAATGAGTTTGTAAAGTTGAAAGTTTATAAAATTTGAGACCCTTTAGGCTTCGGCGTGAGCTCAGTCGAACGGGGTTTGGGGTCATGTCAATGCAGAATTTTAAATACCAACTCTTTCATTAAGTCGCCTTCGTCGGTACTTGGATTATCAATACCTTTGTACCTGGCATCCATATCGCGAATCCATGATATGATATTCATTGTTTTCCAGGCTCCAAAACTCTGAGCTGCTTTTTGATAATCTTTTACGAAATAGGGGTTTATCCTCAATTCAGAAGCCACCGCACCTTGACTTTTATCAGATAAATAATGATATATCATCAAATCGCTGAAAAATTTGAATAGCTGCGACAACACCATTACCATCGGGTTAGCTTTTTTATTTTCAGCAAAATAGCGTATTATGCGGTTCACCTTCACCACATCTTTATTAATCAGTGCTGCTTGCAATTCAAATACATTGAAATCTTTGCTTATTCCAATATTCTTTTCCACCAGTTCGGGAGTTAACCTTTGCACATCAGCTGGTTTTGTCAACAACAGTTTATCCAGTTCGTTCACCAACTTGCTCAAATCAGTCCCTAGAAACTCAGCAATCATTGCGACTGCTTTTTCGTCAATAGCCACATTTTTAGATTTGCAATACTTTGTAATCCAGCTTCCAACTTCGTAATCACGTAATTTGGCTGATTCATATACTGTGGCAACTTTCAGGACTTCCTGAAACCATTTCTTACGTTTATCGGGCGTACCGTATTTATAACACAGAACTAATATTGTAGATTTTAGCGGATTAGATAAATAATGAACAAAATTATCCCAATCTTTAATCAGTTGAGCTTCTTTTATAATCAATACCTGATAGGCTCCCATCATGGGGTAACGTTTAGCCGCATTTATCACCGTTGTGATATCAATATCCTTTCCGTATAAAATAGTCATATCAAACTCTTTCTCTGTCTCATCAAGCACGTTTTTCTGAATAAAATAAGATATTACATCAATATAATAAGGTTCTTCTCCCATCAGGAAGTAAACCGGACTATACTCTTTCTTACGGAGATCTGTCAGAATTTGATCGTATGTTGTTTCTTGTTTAGCCACTTTTTGGTTGTTTGAAAAGTATTTTTCTGAGATAAAAAACTATTCAAATCTCAAATGCTTGATAGTTCTACTGTTATTAATCAATGAAGATAAGGACTTTACTCCTATTTTTATATGTTCTTCCACAAAGTTGACAGTCACTTTTTTATCGCTTTCACTGGTTTTAATTCCATCTTCCTGCAAAGGCATATCCGAAACCAAAAGTAAGGCTCCAATAGGTATACTGTTATAAAAGCCGACCGAAAACAAAGTTGCCGTTTCCATATCCACTGCCAATGCATGTGTTTGACGCAGGTAATCTTTAAAGCTTTCATCATGTTCCCACACACGTCGATTGGTCGTATAAACAGTACCTGTCCAGTAATCTTTCCCAAAGTCACGAATATTCGAGGACACAGCACGTTGCAAACTGAAAGCCGGAAGAGCCGGTATTTCTGGTGGAAAATAGTCATTAGATGTTCCTTCCCCACGTATAGCAGCACTCGGTAAAATATAGTCTCCCAACTTGTTTTTATCCTTGAGTCCTCCGCATTTCCCCAGAAACAGAACCGCTTTTGGGCTAACAGCCGATAAAATATCCATGATTATAGCCGCATTCGGACTTCCCATACCAAAATTGATGATCGTGATTCCATTTGCCGAAGCGTTTGGCATATTACCATCTCTCCCCACAACCGGCACATTATACCATTCCGCAAATAATTCTACGTAATTATTAAAGTTGGTAAGTAATATATAATCAGTGAATTCATTCAATGGACGTTTGGTATAACGGGGTAACCAGTTTTCAACTATTTCTTTTTTTGTTTTCATAACCTACAATATTATAGTTTGTTTTTGTAATTTCGCACAATTACCAGCATGCAATACATCATCATAGCTGAAAAACACTATTTTATAAGAAGTCGACTTCAGAAAATAAGCGCTATTTGCACGTAATAATTAATAATTGGAAACAAAAATACTGAAAAAATGTGGCAACTAAACCTACCTGAGTATAATTTTCGAATAAAAAAACAAGACGAAAAACTTCTTATTTTTGATGCTCAACGTAAAAGATACGTCTCACTTACCCCCGAAGAATGGGTACGTCAGCATTTCATTCGTTTTCTTATCGAAGAGAAAGGATATCCTGCCGCATATCTTGCCGTAGAAAAGCAGTTGGTGGTTAATGGTATGAAAAAGCGATGCGATGCCATATTATATAATAATCTGGCTGCTCCCATCATGATTATTGAATTTAAAGCTCCAAATGTTCCCATTTCGCAATCCACCTTTGATCAGGTGGCTGTGTATAACAGCAAATTAAACGTAGATTTGTTTATTGTCAGCAATGGAATTGAGCACTTTTGCTGCAAAGTAAACACCAGAACAGCACAATATGAGTATTTTTCTCAAATTCCCGACTATTTAGCAATTAAAGGTTGTTAGATTTTAATATATACATATGGCTGATAATCAGATATGATCAATAAAAATATGTTATACAACAGTTAAATCATTATGATCGATTGAAGATTTAACGCGATGTATGCTGTTTTTATGTTGTAAAACATATAATTTTGCATCGTCAATCAGAGAAGATTTGATATGACAAATCTAATACAAAGAATACCCGCGAAAAATCATAGGGGAATTCTTTGTTTTTTCGTTTAATAGGTATAGGTATAAAAAAAGATTGTTTATTTAAATTTCCAGGTTATGAAAAAGATTTTAATGTTAGTTTTGGTATTAGTTGCAACTTCAGCTAGTACGTTCGCTCTCAATCCTAAGGATTACTCAGTATTTTATTCACTAAACAATAAATCAACTTTCAACAGTTTAATAGACTATTTAAAAGCAGATAAAGAACAGGTCGATTTTCTCAAACAAGTATTCAATGAAACTGCTAAAGAATTGGATAGCGCTACAAAAAGCAATAACGAGAAATTAGCCGAAAGTGTATTGAAATACAACTTGTACAATGCCAAATGTGTTTTGTCGGAAGATCAATACGAAAGGTATTTGAAAATGCTTAATACATTTTCGTACAACGATAAATCTGTGTTAGTTGCTCAAAAATAAGCAGGCTAACCTTTCAAAAAAAGACGTTTTTTTATTAGGTATTATATTTTTATTATAGGTATTTTAAATTGTATAATTAAATTTTTAAAGGTTATGAAAAAGATTCTTAGTTTAATAGTTATCCTGGTAGCGTTTGGCGCCAGTGTCTCAGCAGTTAATCCAAGTGATTATAGTATTTTCTACAAACTAAATAACACAAGCACTTTCAGCTCGATAGTTCGTTATTTGGATGCAGACAAAGAACAAGCAGATCAACTTAAATATGTGTTTTCACTTACTGAAAACAAGTTGAACTCATCTCTGAAAGCCGACAACGAAAACTCTGCTCAAAAAGCATTGATGTTTAATTTGGCTAACGCTAAAGCTATTCTTACCGATTGGCAATACAGAAAGTATCTAACTATGCTCAATGTATCTGTTTACAATGAAAAAGTAACGTTACTTGCTATCAACGAATAAGCAATAACTAACCCATAAATGATTGAGGGTGTATCAACTAGATTGATACACCCTCAATTTTTTTATGAAAACTTATTTACGATGCTTTTCTATATAATCAATTACTTTTTGGCTTCTCAACTCCCGCAATGCATCAGTCGCAATCCAACGGGCTGACTTAGAATTCTGATTCAGAATTGCTTCAGCGGATTCTATAGCTTTTAACCGCAAGAACTCGTTACGCTTTCCTATTTGTCGTAAAGCCCAATTTACAGCTTTTCGTACAAAATTTCGTTCGTCCCAGGCTTCACGTTCAATGATTTTCAAAAAATAGCAGAATTGATCGTCCTCCATCTTCTTATGATGTACCGCATACTGACACATCAAAACAAAGGCCGTCCTTTTTACAAACTCCTCAGTACGAATAGAATAATCATCAATTCTCTGAAGAGCAAACGGACTATCTCCCAACAATCCACAGCATTGATCACACATATCCCAGGAATCAAAATCATTAACCCAGCTATCAAACTGATTCTCAGTAACCAATTCAGATAGCTCAATCATTGAAGCCAGCAGGCGCGCTTCATGCACATCGGTATCCCAAAGTGCCAAAGACAATTCGTGATTCTTTCCAATCTTCTTTGCAAATTGTCTCAGCAACGGTATCTTAACACCGTAAGCTTTAGCTGCATTAATGCCAAAATGCGAGAGTTTAGCATAATGATCAGCGGTTGACAACAACTTCAATTCGTCAAGAATCTCATTTACAGTTGATTTCATCATCTATTGAATTAATTTGATATTAGATAATCTATCACGCGTTTTTATATCAAACCGTATCAAAGAAGCGCTATCCTCTTTGTTTAATGCAAATGCAGAAGGATTTTTCTCAAAATCGATTGTTGGAATCAAATGAAACTGAAAATCACCATTCAACCTCCCACGATGAACATAAACAGGCAAATACGAAACACTGGTGATCTTTTTTGAATGAGAATTAATATCAACCTTCAACATTAAGCCACCTTTATTATTAGATTCTCGTTGATTGGATATAAAATTTCCAAGCGAATAAAACACCGGAACCTGTTTTCCATCCTTATTTCTCATAATTTCAGCATTTTGTATAACATGCGGATGTGAACCTACAACTAAATTAATACCATGATTTACAAAGAATTTTGCCAGGCTCCGCTGGACAACATTAGCCCTCAATTCATTCTCGTTACCCCAGTGAACAGTCATTATCCGCACATCAGCACCAAGTTTATTCGCTTTTTCAATATCCGCTATAATCTCCAGTGTATCAATATAATTGATAAGATTTGGTTTAACCGCTCTTATGCTATTTGTGCCATAAGTGCAATTAAAAAAAGCCAGCTTCAATCCGTTAGATTCCAAAATAAGTGGGTAAGTTTTATTTCGTTGATTACCATCAACATAGCTTCCAATAGAATGTAATTTTCTTCTATCAATCTGCTCCAGAGTTCGTTCCAATCCAATCTTACCTCTGTCTAAAATATGATTATTAGCTGTTTGCAGGATATCAAATCCCGATTTTTTGATTGCATCAAGTAATTCATCGGGGCTGGAAAAATAAGGAAAACCACTATAAGGTTTCCCTGCAATTGGGACTTCTAAGTTAGCAACAGCAAAATTTGCTGATTGAATATAGTGCTTAACCTGTTGAAAACAAATATCGTAGTTATATGTCTTAGTGTTTTCGTTATAAGCAGCGTGAAATTGGGGAGAATGCCCCATAATATCTCCTACGAATATCAGTGATACCAGCTCCTTCTTATTTGAAAAAAGCCGTACATTGCTATAATTATGCAGCAAATTGATATACAAAAACAAAAATGCAAACAATAGAAAGTATTTCTTCATAAAATTCTAAATGAGAGCATTAGACAATATTCACGTAAGCTATCCGATTAAATCACAGACAATCAACATCTAATATTTCTGATTTTCACTAATAATGCTTTTAAATTTCCAATGCACCTACGATCTCACTAACTGATTTATATCCATGCCGATCCAGATAATCATTTATCCCATCAACTACTTTAATGGAAACGGTAGGATCAATGAAGTTTGCAGTACCAATTTGAATAGCAGAAGCCCCGGCAAGCATAAACTCAATAGCATCTGCCGCATTCATTATGCCTCCAAGTCCTATCACCGGTATTTTCACCGCCTGCGCCACTTGCCAAACCATACGCAGAGCTATTGGTTTGACTGCTGGACCGGAAAGACCACCTGTTATAGTAGATAAAATTGGCTTTCTCTTCTCCGCATTAATAGCCATTCCCAAAAGCGTATTAATAAGCGAAACAGAATCGGCTCCTTCAGCCTCTACAGCCAGTGCAATTTCAGAAATATCCGTTATGTTTGGCGAAAGCTTTACTATCAATTCGTTTTTATAAGCCCTTCGCACTTCTTTAACTACTTGAGCAGCAGACAAACAGCTTGTACCAAACGCCATTCCGCCTTCTTTTACATTCGGACAAGATATATTTAATTCAATTGCGGGGATTTTTTCTAATGAATTTAGCATTTCAGCCGTTTCTACATAGTCTTCTATCGTAGAACCTGAGACATTCACAATTATATTTGTATCGAAGTCTTTTATAGTTGGATAAATATGGTTTATGAAGTAGTCAACACCTTTATTTTGCAGTCCCACAGCGTTTAACATGCCCGACGGAGTTTCAGCCATACGCGGATATGGGTTACCTTCTCTACCTCGAAGAGTTGTGCCCTTCACAAATATACCGCCTATTCGCGACACATCCATGAAGTCTGAAAACTCTGTTCCATAACCAAATGTCCCAGATGCAGTCATCACGGGGTTTTTCAGTTGTAATTTACCAATATTGATGTTTAAATTTGCCATTTCAGCTTTGTAATATTAAAAACAGGTCCTTCAGTACACACACACAGATGTCCATCTGTTGTATCGGTCACACAACAAAGACAGGCACCAATACCACAAGCCATGGTATTTTCAAGCGACACCTCGCAATTAGCCCCTATTTTAAGCGCATAGGCAGCCACAGCCTTCATCATAGGTGTAGGTCCACAAGTATAAATATAATTGAAATTAGAGTTGTTTAAAGCGGAGTGCTGGGTCACAAAACCTCGTTCTCCATGAGTTCCATCTTCTGTAGTGGTATACACATTTCCGAATCGCTCATATTCACAAAGCTGTAATAAATCAGCCTTAGAACGGGCACCTAGTAGAAAATTAACTTCAAAGCCTGCATTTTTCAAGTGAGCACCCAGATATAATAAAGGAGCCACGCCGCAGCCTCCACCAACTAACAGCACTTTAGTATCTTTTCTTTCTGGAAAGTTGAAACTATTTCCCAGTGGTATAAGCATATTTAATGATTCTCCCACATTCATTTCTGCCATTCTTTTCGTCCCATCACCCACAATTTGAATTAATATCCACAACTCATTAAGCTCATAATCAACGTAATGAATAGATATTGGACGACGTAAAAAAGTGGTTTGAGAACCATCAACACGCACTTCTGCAAATTGTCCGGGCAATATTTCTGGTAGTTTATCTGGTGAAGTAAGAATAAGGAGTGAATATTGACTGCTTAATTGCTTGTTTTCCTTTATAATCAAGTCAAGCATGTATTTCTTCATCGTTTGTAATATATTATGTATCAATATAATATAAAAATTGATACAGGTGAGGAAAAACAATTATTTTGTAGCACAAAATTACATAATTTTCCTGACACGGCAGTCAAATATAGCACTTAAAGGTTCAAATGTTTGCAATTATTTCAAATTCACTTTGAGTCAAATTCCTGAAATGTATTATCAGTATAATACACTATAATTTTTTTTACGGACTTGGAGACAGATTCTACAGAGGGATAATTAACAGGAATTGTTGGCTCCTGCGGAATTTCGGACACAGTTTCTGCAACAGGTGAATTTTTTTGCTGGATGAATAAAGATTGTGATGCTTTTTTTTCATCCGTTTTTGAGTCTGAATCACCTGATTTATAGACATTTTCATCAATAGAATCGAATAATGTGGGCGTCTGAGACTGCTTTTCTGAGCGATACATTGATCCTACACCCAAAATAAGCCAATCTGAGCTAAGCGTACGGAAGCGATTCAGAATTTTTTTTAGTACATCTAAACTCGGATTATTTCTTCCATTTAAAATATGGGATAGAGTAGAGCCTTGAATACCTATTTCAGCGGCAAATACAGCAGAGTTCATTTCTTCCTGCTGCATAATCTTTTCAATTCTTTCTTTTTCATCCATAACAATGCAATATATGTGTGAAGTGTACAATTATAATTACTTTACAAAGATATGTGAATTAATTTACATATGCAAATCAATTACAGTTGTAATATATCACTTTTGTAATTACACAAATGTATATACACATATAATATGCTAAACTATGTATTATATATACTTATATTCTTTATTTAAAGTATATATTCATATTATTTTAAGTACACATTTAACTAAATCATAAAATTAGATATACATGCTTATATGTATTGATTATCAGTTAATTGATTACAAATTAATGTCATATACTAGTAAATATAACAACTATATTACTTTAGTGAACATAAGAATGAATAATAAATATAGAAATTAATCATATAATAATGATTATAAGCATATTATATAATTATTATTTATATGTTTATTTGCTTCATGTCTGTACATTCATTTTTGTATACATAATTACATATATGAATTTGTAAGCTTTAGATATGTGATTTTGTGTGTATCCTTTTCTCAATTACTTTTGTGAAATTAGAAATATTTCTGTGAATTCGATTAAATAATACATCTGTGAATCAAATAAATTTTATGAGGATTATTCTATTGAGGAGAAACTAATAATTTTAATCATAAGGTACAGTAAGCATGAAACCTGTAACTCTTGATATGAGAAGTAGAATGAAAAATAGAGAGGAAAAACTAAAAATATGACTCTCAACCCTATTCTATTAAGAAATTTATCGATATTACACAGAATGATCAATCAACAACAATAAAAAAAGCTGATTAAAATATTTTTAATCAGCACTTTACAGCTATAATTAATCAATGAGAATCGAATAATTGAAAACTGATGTAGGTATGGACCGGAAAATTAAACTCTGAGATAAAAAAAAAGAGCCCGAAAATAAATTTTCAGGCTCTCTCTTAAATATGTAAGTTTACGTTTAATCCTCCGAAACAGGAACAACAATACCTGCCAGTTCCTGATCTACCAAAATACGACCGCAATATTCGCAAACAATAATTTTTTTGCGTAGGCGTATGTCTAACTGGCGTTGAGCAGGAATTTTATTAAAACATCCTCCACAAGCGTCACGCTGAACATACACTACGGCTAACCCATTTCTTGCATTTTTACGAATACGTTTAAACGCGGTTAACAGACGTGGCTCAATTAAAAATTCAATTTCTTTAGCATGTTCACGAAGTCTTTCTTCTTCTTGCTTTGTTTCCAATACAATTTCGTTTAGCTCACCTTTCTTTTGTTCCAAGTCGAGTTTACGTTCAGTCAAATGCTCAGCCGTAATTTTTTGTTCGGACGACTTTGTTTCTTGTGCTGCTGTAAATTCACGTATACGCTTCTCACAAAGTTCAATTTCCAACGATTGAAATTCAATTTCTTTGGATAGATTATCGTATTCACGGTTATTTCGTACATTGTCTTGTTGCTCCTTGTATTTAGTAATTTTCATTCGAGATTCTTCAATCTCAATTTTTTTACTGGCAATAGTAGCAACAATTTCAGCTATTTCTGTTTCAAAATTTTCCAAACGGGTATTTAAACCAATAATTTCGTCTTCTAAATCCTGCACCTCCAATGGGAGTTCACCGCGCAAAATTTTAATTTCGTCTATTTGGGAAACCGCTTTTTGAAGCTCAAAAAGTGCTTTAAGCTTTTCTTCAACGGTAATTTCTTTTTCTGTTTTTAATTCTGTAGCCATATTGATTACAAATAATTTATGGGGTTGGTTTTACTGTCTGAAATTTGGACTGCAAATGTAGGCATTTTTTTTGTAATTATCTCAAAAAAAATGTCTTTTGTGAACTGTTCGCTTTCAAAATGTCCGATATCAGCTATCAAAATTTGCTTTTGATAGTCGAAAAATTCATGATATTTAAAATCACCGGAAATGTATACATCTGCTTTGGCTTGAATAGCGTCCGGTAAGAATGAACTTCCGGCACCTCCGCATAAAGCTACTCGCTTAATCATTTTTCCAAAAAGATTGGTGTGGCGAATGACCTGTAAATTGAATGCCTGCTTCAATCGGTTTAAGAAGAAGCTTTCATCCTCAGGGTCTGCCAACTCTCCTACTATCCCTGCTCCTACATTATTCCATGTATTCTGCAAGGCAATAAAATCATACGCAGGCTCTTCATAAGGATGTGCCTTTAATAAACCTTCGAGCACTTTATATCTCTGATATTCAGGCAAAACAACTTCTACACGAATTTCCGGCTCAGTGTGCAATTCATCGATACAGCCTACAAAAGGATTCGCATTTTTATTCGCTCTAAAAGTTCCGCTTCCTTCAACAGTGAAACAACAAGAGTCATAATTACCTATTTCTCCAGCTCCCGCTTGAAATAAAGCTTGTTTCAGCGCATAAGCATGAAGTTTAGGAACGTAAGTGATTAATTTTAGTAATGAGTTTTGTTTCGGCTGCAGAATATGAAGGTTTATAAGCCCCAGTTTTTCAGCCATTTTTCCGCTGACACCTGATAATACATTATCAAGATTGGTATGAGCTGCATATATGCAGATATCATGTTTAATGGCCTTTATTACGCAGCGTTGTACCAGATTTTGACCTGTTATTCTCTTCAAACCTGTAAAAATAAGCGGATGATGAGAGATTATCAGATTGCATTTCTTTTGAATGGCCTCTTCAATTACTTCTTCAGTTATATCAATACAAACCAATACTGATGTAACTTCCATTTGTGAGTCACCAACAAGCAGCCCAGCATTATCATAACTTTCCTGCAATGATAACGGAGCAACCTCTTCAATAAGTTCACAAACAGACTTTACAATCATATAGTTTTGTTTTTCAGTCGATTAATCACGCACAAAAATTATTTCGCCGTAACCTCTTCTTCTTTTTCTTCTGCAACAAATTCTGTAATTTGAGCATTAATAAGAATATTATACCATGATAACAATTTACGAATATCACTTGGATATACACGGTCTCGATCATAGTCAGGAAGGACTTCGAGCATATATTTACGAAGCTTATCGTTATCAGATTTTGGATCTATAGAACAAACCGCACCGTTTTCTTTTGCTTTTAAACTTTCAAGCACCTGTCCTAAGGGAACTTCAGCAGTTTCTGTAAAAATAGCAATATCTCCCAATGATACAACTTTGTCTTTTGAGTAAGCCGGAAAACGTTTACCATCAATCAATGACTCAACAATCAACATGTTTTTACCTTGTGATACAAGTTTGAAAAGTCCGGGCTTGCCGGTTACGGATAAAATTTCTTTCAACATAATTTTTTATAATTCATAATTCACAAAAAAAACAATTCTAAAAATAGAAATCTAAACAAATTTACTTTGAATCAATATTCTGAATGCAAATTTACAAGATTTATTTTTTGAATTGACAAATATACTACTTATTGTCAACTTATCGACTTCAAATTATTGATTTTTAATTAGAAAGCGACTAAGTTCATTTAGTTTAATTCTTCCTTCATAAATAGCTTTGCCAGTTATTACTGCCGGAACTTCAGCTTCCTGGAGTAGTTCGATATCATGCAGCGAACTTACTCCTCCACTGGCAATTAAATACATCTCGGGTTTTTCGGATAGCATCTTTTTGTAAAGATCTATAGCCGATCCTTGAAGCATACCATCTTTACTTATATCTGTACAAATCACCTTATTAACTCCCTTTGACATGTAGTTTGCGACAAAAGGCATCAGATCAATTTCAGTAGTTTCCAACCACCCACCTACAGCAATTTTCTCGTTTTTTACATCTGCTCCCAAAATGATTTTATCACCACCAAATCGGCTAATCCATGAAGTAAAAACTTCCGAGTTTTTAACTGCTATACTTCCACCTGTGATCATACTTGCCCCACACTCAAAAGCAATTCTCAAATCGTCATCCGACTTTAGTCCACCTCCAAAATCTACAATCAAGTCTGTACCTGAAGTAATCTTTTCCAGCACTTTATGATTAACTATATGATGAGCCTTAGCACCATCTAAATCAACCAAATGCAAACGGCGAATACCTGCATCTGCAAACATTTTTGCAACTTCCAACGGGTTTTCGTTGTATACGATTTTTTGTGCATAATCGCCTTGCGAAAGGCGAACACATTTTCCATCAATCAAATCAATGGCAGGAATTATTTCAATCACAGAGTTATAAAGTTACAGATTTGATGTTCAAAGTCAATCAATAGAACGACTTTAAACTGCTATGAAAAGCTTTACAAAAGTACTAAAAAATGAAAGATAAAGCAAACTGAATTATGTACAGAAGATATCAAAAGATGAATTTAGAGAATCTTCATTATATTTCAGTAATAAAACTCAATTTCACAAAATTGTTAACTATTATTGAATATATTTGCAGACAATATAAAACATGATAATTATCAATATGGCATTAGATTTAGCTGATATTTTAAAAATTGCACCTGCAGCAGTCATCGGACTCACAGTACATGAATTCTCTCATGCCTATGCGGCGTATAAGTTGGGCGATAGCACTGCAAAAGCCGAAGGAAGACTTACATTAAATCCCTTGAAACATATCGATTGGCTAGGATTCTTTCTGATTATCATTGCCGGCTTTGGCTGGGCTAAACCGGTTAGCTTTAATCCGAATAATTTGAAAAACAAGCATCGCGATGAAATCATTATATCCGTTGCAGGACCAATATCTAACTTTTTACTGGCCATTTTATTTTTTGTTATTGCTCGGGTTTTATATTCGACGAGCTACTTTCAAACATCGAGTTTAGAAATTATTAACCTGATCATGACCTGGGGAATAATCAACTTTAGTTTATTTGTTTTTAATCTGATTCCAATTCCTCCGTTGGATGGATCTCATATATACCTGACATTTTTAAAAGAGATTAATCCTAAACTCATGACAAATATGTATAAATGGGGAACCTTAGGTTTAATACTTATAATTGTTGCTGAAAATAAACTGGAGATCAATATCTTGCATATTTCTGATATGGTAAGTGGTCTGAGTAAGTTTTTTATAAACCTGATGAGTTTTTGATTCTAAAAACATATTAATCACGAAATTGTTGATAAAATAATAATGATTAAATAGCTTATTTATTATGGAAACAGACAAGATTCAGGCAAAAAACACAGATGAATATATTGCTAACTTTCCAACTGATATCCAGAAAATGCTTAACCTGATAAGACAAACGATCAGAAATAATGCTCCCGAAGCAAGTGAAATTATCAGCTATAGTATGCCAGCATTCAAATTTCACGGCATGTTAGTTTATTTTGCTGCATATAAAAATCATATTGGTTTTTATCCCAGAGCTTCTGGTATAGAAGCCTTTAAAGAAGATATTAAAGGATTTAAAAATGCAAAAGGAACTGTTCAGTTTCCAATAGACAAACCACTCCCATTAGATTTAATTTCCAAGATAGTACAGTTTAGAGTAACCGAAAATACTGAAAAAGCTGTTGCAAAAAAGAAAAAAAGATGACAATACATTCAATTGGGCTTTACCTCTCAAATGCTTCGAATAAAAACCTGATTTTGGAGCAAATAATATCTAACAAGTATCTTAAAGATCATATTAACCTGGAATCGCTAAAAGGCTTATTACATTCCACTCTAACAATTAACCGATTTATTGAAGAAGAAATTCGGCATGATAAGTTTCCGATATATACTTCAGAAAATAAAAGTCTTGGTTCAATGTCAAGCGGCCAACAAAAAAAAGCTTTACTTGATTACCTGATACTGCAAAAACCAGATTATATTATACTTGATGATGTATATAGTAATATCGACAAAGCAACTCAAGAATCTATAACCAACACATTGAGTCAATTATCTGAAACAACTCTACTGATTCAACTTTTTTTCAGAAAAAGAGATATGTTGCCTTGCGTTAGAACCGTTTATACTATAGATGAAAATAATACAATAATAGAAATACAAGATGCTGAAGCATTTATGACTAAGCAAACTGTTTCTTCAACTAATCAACTGATATTAGAGTTCCCACAAGGTTACAACGAGACCCATACTGACATCGACCCTCTGGTTCAGCTTAATTCTGTTTCAGTTGAATACATTGAAAAACCAGTTTTAAACAAGATAAGCTGGACTATTCAAAAAGGAGAATTATGGCAATTAGTAGGGCCAAATGGATCTGGCAAAAGTACATTACTATCAATTATCATCGGTGATAACCCCCGAGGATATGGGCAAGATATGGTTTTATTCGGAAAAAAGAAAGGTTCGGGAGAGTCTATTTGGGATATTAAACGACAAATTGGATATTTTACGCCTGCTATGATTTTGCAGTTTACCAGAGACGATACAGTAGAAAATATGATTATATCCGGACTAATGGATTCTGTAGGATTATATTGTAAACCTACTGATATACAAAAAGATATTGCAAACAGATGGATTTTAATGCTAGGCACTGCATATCGTAACAAATCATTCCAGAGTTTATCAATTGGGCAACAACGCATGGTGATGGTTGCTCGAGCACTGGTAAAACATCCGCCATTACTAATTTTAGATGAACCCACAATTGAACTGGATGATGAAAATAGCCGCTTGTTTATCGATATGATAAATTCAATTGCTAAAGAGAAAAAGATTGCAATCCTTTATGTATCACATCGCGATGAACCCGGATTGAAACCCGACATGATTTATGAATTAATTCCTGGCAAGAATGGATCCACTGGATTAATAAGAAATTGATTCAAAAGAATATACAAACCTCTAATGACTCTGGTTTCCATATCCCCCAAAAAAATTGAGGGTGTATCAATATAGTTGATACACCCTCGCTTATTTATAGATTTGTTATTGCTTATTCGTTTATAGCAAGTAACGTTACTTTTTCATTGTAAACAGATACATTGAGCATAGTTAGATACTTTCTGTATTGCCAATCGGTAAGAATAGCTTTAGCGTTAGCCAAATTAAACATCAATGCTTTTTGAGCAGAGTTTTCATTGTCGGCTTTCAAGGACGAGTTCAACTTGTTTTCAGTAAGTGAAAATACATATTTAAGTTGATCGGCTTGTTCTTTGTCTGCATCCAAATAACGAACTATCGAGCTGAAAGTGCCTACGTTATTAAGTTTGTAGAAAATACTGTAATCACTTGGATTAACTGCTGAGACACTGGCGCCAAATGCTACCAGGATAACTATTAAACTAAGAATCTTTTTCATAACCTTAAAAAATTAAATTATACAATTTAATACCTATAATAAAAATATAATACCTAATAAAAAAACGTCTTTTTGAATGGTTAGTCTGCTTATTTTTGAGCAACTAACACAGATTTATCGTTGTACGAAAATGTATTAAGCATTTTCAAATACCTTTCATATTGATCTTCCGACAAAACACATTTAGCATTGTACAAGTTGTATTTCATTACACTTTCGGCTAATTTATCGTTATTGTTTTTTGTTGCGTTGTCCAATTCACTAGCAGTTTTATTAAAAACTTGTTGGAGAAAATCGGCCTGTTCTTTATCTGCTTCTAAATAGTTTACTATACTATTGAAAGTTGATTTATTGTTTAGTGAATAAAATACTGAGTAATCCTTAGGATTGAGAGCGAACGTACTAGCTGAAGTTGCAACTAATACCAAAACTAACATTAAAATCTTTTTCATAACTTGGAAATTTAAATAAACAATCTTTTTTTATACCTATACCTATTAAACGAAAAAACAAAGAATTCCCCTGTGATTTTTCGCGGGTATTCTTTGTATTAGATTTGTCATATCAAATCTTCTCTGATTGACGATGCAAAATTATATGTTTTACAACATAAAAATGGCATGTTTTGTGTTAAATCTTCAATTGTGCATAATGATTTAACTGTTGTATAACATATTTTTATTGATCACATCTGATTATCAGCCATATGTATATATTAAAATATAACAACCTTTAATTGCTAAATAGTCGGGAATTTGAGAAAAATACTCATATTGTGCTGTTTTGGTGTTAACCTTACAGCAAAAGTGCTCAATTCCGTTGCTGACAATAAACAAATCTACGTTTAATTTGCTGTTGTACACTGCCACCTGATCAAAGGTGGATTGGGAAATGGGCACGCTTACAATGGAACTCTGGCTATACGGAGTAATAATTTAACCCGTAGTGCATTTAGACTACATAATTTATATTTTTTGATCCATAAATACAGTAGAACGTTAGGTTAACGATAAAATAATTTTTATCTTTGACGTTGAAATAAACAGGAAGTTATAGAAAACACATACTTGATAGAATACTGAATTATAAGCATTAATCAAAATTTATATTTCTCAATAAATATAGCATCTGCAAAATAAAAGCTACAATTTAATAAACATAATCTTAAATACTCAATTTTCAACATGAAAAACAAACTACTAACAATCTCAGCAGCATTATTAATATGCAGCGCTAGCTTCGGTCAGCAACTAAAAGTCAATAAAGAAGTACTGGGTAACTACAAAGACAAAGAAGTAATTCTTTATACGCTTACAAACAAAGCCGGTAACGTATTAAAAGTGACAAATTATGGAGCCAAGATTGTACAAATCAATGTCCCGGACAAAAATGGGAATATTGACAATGTAACCATTGGTTCAGATAAATTTGACGGAATTGTAAAAGGAGATCCGTTTGGAGGAGCTACTATTGGACGTTTTGCCAACAGAATAGCTAACGGAAAGTTTACTCTCGACGGAGTGGAATATAATCTACCTATAAATAACAGACCCAACACTCTACATGGAGGTCCTAACGGTTGGTACACAAAAGTTTGGAATGCTGAAACAGTAAAAAGCAAATCACCTGCAGTTAAATTTTCATACATTAGCCCTGATATGGAAGAAGGATTTCCGGGAACTGTTCAAGTGTCGGTTACCTATACATGGACAGACAAAAATGAAATTATCATTGACTATACTGCAACGACTGACAAGAAAACAGTTATAAACTTGACTAATCACGCCTATTTTAATTTGCATGGAGCAGGCAAAGGCTATATTTTTGATCACATACTCACTCTAAAATCTTCTGCCTATACTCCTCTAAATTCCACCAAAATACCAACAGGTGAAATCAAACAGGTAAAAGGAACACCCTACGACTTCACAACTCCTCATACAATTGGTTATAAAATAGGAGAATCATACGAGAATTCTGCATTTCAGGGATATGACGATAATTATGTGCTCGACAATAAAGAGAAAGTAGATGCTACCGTTTATGACCCCGAAAGTGGACGAGTAATGGAAGTTATTACAGATGAACCCGGATTACAATTCTATTCTGGCAATAGTATGCAATGGAAAAGAGCTATAGAGAGTGGAACAAAAGGCGTGAACACCCGATCAGGATTTGCACTTGAAACACAGCATTTTCCAGATAGCCCCAATCAATCATCCTTTCCTACTACAGTTCTAAACCCTGGAGTAAAAATGAAATCAAGAACAATTTATAAATTTTCAATACGTAAAGAATAGAACATTATCATTTAATAAATTTCATTAGTGGTTCAGTTTAGTTTAATCGAACAATCAGAAAAACAAATCACAAGAATGAAATCAGGGTTAATCAGACTTACACTTTTTCTGTTTATTATTTCACTTACAAACAGTCACTTACAAGCAACAAAAAGGATTAAAATATGGTGGTTGGTCGTTGGCGTGGAAGGTAAACCTGTGGGCACGCCTGAAAGATGGCAATCGTGCTTATCAGTTATTGAAAAACCTGCTAAAATCTACCGACAATGCCGATCTAAACATGTCCAACGGAGGCGGCACTTATCCTAATCTGTTTTGCGCTCACCCACCATTTCAGATTGACGGAAATTTTGGCGGTACTGCAGGTATTGCAGAGATGTTATTACAAAGTCAAAACGGCTATATTGAACTACTTCCGGCTCTTCCCGATGTATGGAAAAACGGAGAAGTAAAAGGGCTGGTAGCTCGGGGTGGTTATGTTCTGGATATTGAGTGGAGAAACGGAAAACCTCAAAAAGTCATGGTTAAACCAAACTTGACTAGCAAATGTGTTATACGTTCTGCATCCGCTTTAAAAATAAACGGATTATTAGTCAAACCAACAGAAAAAAAATGGTTTATATACACTGGAATTTCCCGCTGTAAAAGGGAAAATATACGAGTTATTGCCTCAATCCGAATAATATTTTAGCTTATGCTATATGAAAAGATAACAAAAGTAGATTTAGATGAAATACGAGAATTGCAACCTCCAGATTGGGATGACATAATTCCCGATATTGAATTCTACATTAACTTATCTTTCTGCGAACCAATTAAAGCTACAATTGACAATATAATAGTTGGCATAGGAACAAAAATTGTATTTGAAAATACTGCGTGGATAGCACATATCATTGTGCGTAATCAATACAGGAACAATGGCATAGGATTTCTATTAGTGAATCATTTGTTGGATACATTAAGAAAACAGTCAATTCAAACATGCTCGCTTATTGCTACAAGCTTAGGAAAACCTATATACGCTAAGGCAGGATTTAGAGTCGCATCAGAATATCTTTTTTTTAAACGAGAGAAGCCTTGGATAGAGTCCGATTTTTCAAATAAAATAATTCCTTTTGATGAGAAATACAGAAGCGCTATATACGACTTAGATAGAGAAGTTTCCGGTGAAAATAGAGAAATATTACTTGAAGTATTCGCAAAAAAGTCAATTTTGTATGTTAGCAATAATATTGTTGAAGGATATTACATGCCTGATTTGAAAGAAGGATTAATCTTTGCCATTAATGATGAGGCAGGATTAGAACTCATGAAACTTAAATACTCCATAACAGATAAAGCTGTGCTCCCATTTGAGAATATTAGTGGACGTGACTTTTTGCTGAATAATGGTTTCGTAGAAACATCTATTGGTACAAGAATGATTATAGGGAAAGACATTGACTACAAGCCTGATAGAATGTATAGTCGTATTGGTGGAAATTTTGGCTGATTACATTGTATAAAATGTAGAGTTAAAAAAAATAAATATCTCTTTTTGTGAGAGAATAAAACATGCTTACATGAAAAAGAAAATACTTATATTGTGCATTTTTATAACGCCAATAATCATTAATCAAGATTGGTGTAATTTGCCAGCCCGCATTAAAACGGCTACTATATCTCAGTCAAATTCCAGCTCAGAGATACAAATTAATGCCGAAGCTCTTAAGCGTATTGACTCTATTGTAAGAAGCGGTATTCAGTCTAAAGCTTTTCCAGGCTGTCAGGTATTGGTTATAAAAGATGGTAAAACTCTTTATGATAAATGCTTTGGAACCTATACCTACGAGAGCAACCAAAAAGTCACAGCAACAACCATGTATGATCTGGCATCGTTATCGAAAACTACCGGAACGCTGCTTGCAATCATGAAGCTTTACGACGAGGGCAAACTCAAACTAACAGACAAAGCATCTTATTACCTTAAATTTCTTCGAGAAACAGACAAAGAAAGCATAACTATTTCCGAATTACTGCTTCACGAATCAGGATTACCTGCTGGACTTCCATTTTATAAGTTGGTCGTTGAAAAAAATGTCAATCCTGTTTTGAATTCAACAAATAAACCTTCTGAACCAGTTAAGTTGAATAGCAAAACAATGAAATATAAATACGACTGGGTCTCAAACATTCCTACTAATGAATATTCTCTTCAAGTTTCAGACAGCTTTTATGTACAAAAACGTTTTCATCAGGCTGCAATGCAAATGATTGCCAATACTCGCCTGAAAAGTAAAACGTATGTTTATAGCTGTATAAATTTCATTCTACTGAAAGAGATTGTTGAAGCTATTAATGGTATACCATTGGATGTCTATCTTGACAAAGAATTTTATATTCCAATGAAATTAAACAACATAGCATATCTTCCTCTCCGAAAGTTTAAAAAAGAAAATATTGCTCCAACATTGAAACGGGATTTCTTGAGGAATGGAATCATACAGGGATTTGTACATGATCCGGATGCAGCACTTTTAGGAGGTGTATCGGGTAATGCCGGATTATTTGCCAATTCGAGAGATGTTGCAAGGGTATATCAAATGTTGCTTAATCAAGGAGAACTGAATGACAAACGCTATTTGAGCAAAGAGACTTGTAATCTGTTTACTACAATTACCTCAGCAAATAAAAGGCGTGGTCTTGGTTTTGACAAGCCCACACCTCATATGCCTAATAGTCCTTGTTGCGACTCAGCTCCGGAAACTGTCTATGGCCATACAGGCTATACTGGAACGTGTTGTTGGGTTGACCCCACCAATAAACTAATTTACGTATTTTTGAGTAACAGAACTTATCCTTCAGATGGGACGAATAAATTAGCCAGAATGGGAATAAGAACTAAAATACAAGAAGCAATTTATCAATCATTAAAGTGAATAATAATAAGTCATCAAATCTTTAACATCTTTAAGCGCATCAAAATCAACTTTGTGACTATCAAGGTAAGTCTGAACATCTTGCTTTTGCTTAGAAAATATTTTCAATGCCTGATTCTTTGAGCTAATCTTAGCAAATTTATTTCCTTGCTTCACCCAATAAGTATAACTCATTTTGGCTCTATATTGAACATTTCCTGTTAAATGAGTCAATTGTTGTCCTCCATCACCATCTGAGGAAAATGAATTAACCGACTTTGTATTCGAAACTTGTGAAAAGCCTCCATAACCGGCTTCTCTTCCATCAATTACCATGGTAGAATTCGTTTGTATGTACAGAGATCCTTTACCCACAGTTATTTTTTCGAAAAACTCAACATTCTCATAGAAAACAAAAACTCTACCGGCAATAACAACTGAGTCTGTCGTTTCTGGCAATCCTAAAGATAAAATTTGATCATTCTGTTTAAAAAGCATTTGCTTAGAAATCATTTCATAATTCAATAAAGCCTCAACAACTTGCTTGTTTTTGAAATAAACCTTGCCTTTTTGATATTCTGGAAAAATAAAACCATTTGTTGTTATTTCTTCAGACATTGCACAAAGCGACATAGATAATGCCATAAAGGCTAGAAAGATTGTTGTTTTTCTCATAATATTATATCTTAATTTTAGTTACGTTTATATGCACAAACGAATAGTTCTATCTAAGTATTATTGACAATCTCAAAGATACTCATTTATTCGTGAAACAGGATAATTATTGATATATTTTATCAAAAAAAAGGTGTTTTCAGCTCCAGATTTTTATTTGAATCTTAACCTTTAATATACATTTTTCTAATATTCTACACAGTAATTTCATTAAAAATGTAGCAAAAAATCTAATTGCATTTAATAATTGATTATAATTTCAAAATAAACTGTAACTTTGAGGTTTATTTATGATAATATACAGATAGCAGATGTTTATAATTTATACAAATTAAAGATTAAACTTAAACTTTGAAACTCCAATAAAGAAATAACTTGAAGAATGATAAGCTTTATTATTGACTTGTTGTTATAAATCACATTATTGCTTCCCAT
>Ga0302296_1000238_pt1 | contig 48744 bp, 60 predicted proteins | sample III_Fen_N3_1_FD_194546 | JGI IMG/M metagenome (GOLD analysis project Ga0302296, IMG submission 194546) | Peat permafrost microbial communities from Stordalen Mire near Abisko, Sweden - III_Fen_N3_1 | ecosystem: Environmental > Terrestrial > Soil > Wetlands > Permafrost | place: Sweden: Abisko... | reverse complement strand
CTTCATAGAGACACAGTTGTTGATTTTTTTCAAAAATCAACAACTTGCGCCTTAGTTTTTAGATATTTATGTAAAAATAAACTGCATAAGTTTTATATGTGGAATGATTCTAAATTACATTTTTAGTGAATTATTTTTTTTGCGAAAAATTGGAGAATAGGAAAGCAAATTTTGAATTATCTCAGATCGGGGATACATTTTTTTTAAAAAATAATTTTTTCGTGATCCTACGAAATACAGTTGCAAAAGCAGGCTATAAAATCACACAACTAACTGAATTATAGTTTTATACATCAATTAAATGTTTGTGTATGTCGTTTATAATTATTACTTTTAGGTAGAAATGAGAGGGAAACCAATTATTTCAAAGTCAAATTTTACTCACTAATTTTTTTTAAGAATGAAAGAAAAAAATCAAACTACCTTGGTAAAGGTAGAAGGGGGCAAGAACCCACAGGAACAAGCGACGGCAAACACAACAGCCGCGAACGAACCCACAACCGCCCAGGAGCAAAAACCCGAGAGCGTGGAAGAATTAAAGAACCAGGTCGAAGCGTTGAAAAAACGTCTTTCGGGCATTCCCCAAAATCTGGACGACCGGATTAAGTATTTCAATGAGAAAAAGGAACTCATCCGGCGCCTGGCTATTTTGAACGGTAACGCCGAGGCACTGGAAGGACACGCCCAGAAGTTGCACGAAATCGCAGTAACCAACGATTTCGAGAATGAGGATTATATTTTGAGCGTGGAAGGTGGAACAGGTGGGTACCGTAAAGCCTCAATTTTTACGCTGAAAAATCCGGTTATCATTTCGGAGGTTATCACCTTTATGATGAACCGCATTGATGCTAAACGGCTGGAGATTGCCGCACAGATTGAAGCATAAACAAAAAAGGGGGCAGCTCTCCAGTTGCCCCCAAGTCAAATTTTACCACTCAAATAATTTAAGCGATGAACAAAAATAGTAAAAAGGAACAATACAAAGCCAACCGCGCCGCTTTGATTCAGTTATCCGCAGCAATCAGAATATTAGTAAAGGCAGGAGCAATCGACAGCGTAAACGAAGGATTGAAAGAGATCTACGAAAAAGCAGATCCCAACATTTCGGAATTCAGAACTTTCTGGCAATGGAAAGATGCAGGTTATACAATTACCCGCGGTTCGAAGGCTTTTCTGATTTGGGGACAACCCCGCCAAGGTTCGCAGGTAGCCGAGGGAGCAACCGAGCCGGAAGATTACAAATATTGGCCGCTCTGTTATTTGTTTGCCAATACACAGGTTTTTAAACCGGAGCACGCCACACCACCTGAGCAGGAGCACGCCAAACACAGCACCGCCCCCGCTCTTGACGAATCATTAATTTAGACTAATTAAAAATAACATGTAGTTTTTTTGTGCACGGGCTTAGTTTTCTTACTTGTTTCTTTGAGAATGCGCCCTTAATCTGAAAGTAAACAAAGGTTTGGATGTTGTACCCAACAACTCCCGGTGGATAGTCTTGTACTATCCCGCCGCGCCGCAAAGTGGAATTCCGTGCCTCCAGTCCGTTACCGGCCTGGCTTTTTTGCAAAAAGCTGTACCTGCGGTCCCGGGCACTCTATCGGGTTTGTTTGTTTATTTTTTGCCAACTCCCCCTCCTTTCAACAACATCCTCCATTCTCATCAAAATCAATCTATAAGTTTATTTCTTTTCCTTAATTTATTTGGTGGAGCCTTGCAAAAAAGCATTCAAAGATTATTTGTAATTATTAATTACGATATAACGTAACAATTAATAATTAATTAACATTGAAAATTTGTTTTGCGTTACGTTATAACGTATATTCGCTATGTATTTCAATCGCACCCTCCGGGAATTTTTATTCACAATTAAAATTTACTGAAATGAAAAATTCAATTAAAACGATGATCGATTCCTTAGTACATGACAATGCTTCTTTTATTAAGGAAAATGGGGGAAATGTAGCCGAATGGATATTACTGAATGACGAAGCGGAAGATCAGGGTTATTTGTGGTATTTAACAGACGAAGAAATAACTGATTTTGAAAACGGAAATTCCGAGAAGTATATAAATGAAATCCGCAACTATGTAAATGAAAATTACAATTATAAATTAGAATAATTAATACTAACTATAAATGAACGAACCAATTATTGAAGCAATGACCGCTGTATCATCGGCCATTGAACAACTCGAAGCCCAGCGTGATTTTGGCGACATCACACCCGAAGGTCTCGAATCGCTGCAGGTACTGAATGCCTGTTATGAATTGATCGCCCGTACCTTCATTATAGAGGCGCAAACGGCCATTCCGACACCCGATATGCTCGAAGCTGGAGAAGACGATTCTCCATGGCCAGCTTACATGCATTCAACAGACAACACAATCGACGATTTTGTTTTCTGCATCGTAACTGGCAAAGGCAAAATCTCCCTACGATTGTTACTCTCAAACCTGATCAGCCGTGCAAAGTTCAGCCCGCGTAAACTTACGCAGGCAAAGATTGCAGAAGCAGTTGGCATCCGCCCTGCAACAATCAGCAACTACCTGAATAATCAGAATATGACAGCTGATAACCTTGAGAATATTATCAATTGTATTCAGGAATAAATACTAAATTACGCAGCAATAAAAATCAATTTTCACAATCCTCAGCCCGGCTAACCGCCGGGCTTTTTTAATTCCCAAAATTCTGATCTTTTTTTGTCCTTTCCCTCCCCATCACCTCCCTATATCTTTACTCAAAAACAAGATTATGACAGTTGTTCAAACCATTCGTCGCAACCTGGCACTCAAAGAGTACGAGATCAAAGAGACTCCCGACGGCCGGCAGGTAACCTTCTCGATCAAATTTGTGACCAAGCGGGGCGAAATCATCTTTATACCCCGTGCCGTAGCGGCCGGATTGCGCTTCGATATGAAGGGTAACCGTATGCGCGGTGTGTTGGCGGTTGATACAGATAACAAATCAATTGGCCACGTCACCCCCGTTCATATCGACGGCATAATTGAATGGAACGGTAAAAAAGTGAAGATGTAAGGGCGATTCTATGTGATTAACTTTATTGTGATTTTATATTAAAGACATGAGAATATTTTCAGTAACACAGCTAAAGGCAATTGAATTTGAAGGGCGCGAACCGTATCCATTAAGTTCAAAAACAAGGATTATCCTTGATAAGAAGAATCCTTCGCACAGAAAAGAACATCAATTAATTTACCAACAAGCTGCTAATTATGGAACAGTTGGCGATCGTTGTACATACCTGGATAATTTCGAATTACTTGAATTAGAAAAGAAAGGTTTCATTACAATTCATAAATCCCAAATCGTAAATCATAAATCGTAATGGCAGATATCCTATTCAACCGCGAAGGCGTCCCGTTACTGGCATACGGGAAAAGCTACATGGCAAACACCACCGGTACTCCTGCAGACAAACCAAAGAATGTACAGCAGCCCAAATACCCATTGGATGATTACACATCTGTTGGCGATATCAAGATATCATCGTGGGGACCGAATAACGATTTCCCAACCAAAGCAGATGCGATCATCGGCAGTGTGGGTGTGCTCAATACAGGGTTAAAGTTTACGCGTAATTTCACGCTGGGGCAGGGAATCTTCGCCTGTAAAGTGATTGATTTCGATGAAAATGGGAACGAGATCCTCGAAAAAGTAAAAGATAAAACACTTGTTGCTTTTGCCAATTCGCGGATGGTCCGCCGTTATATGGCTAAAGCGCTGCGCGATTACCTAAAATTTGGTTGTGCTTTTGTGCAACTCATTTTTAATGTTGATGGCAGCAAGATCGTCGGTATTAATACCATTAATGCAAAATATTGCCGGCTTGAATTTCCCGATACTAAAACCGGCATCAACAACCGATGTGTTGTTTCGGGCAAATGGCCAGATACACCAAGCGAAGATGAATACCAGGTTTTTGATACGCTCGACGAGTACGATCCTTATGCCGATTTGCAACGCCGCCGTTGGGGAAATCAGACAAAAGGGAAATCATTTATCTTAGTTATCCGCGACAGCTGGGGCAATGGTGAAAACTACAGCTCCCCCATATGGTGGGCAGCCTACCTTGCAGGGTGGATCGATATTGCAAAGAAGGTACCCGCCTTCCTGAAAAAAGCCTACGAAAACCAGATTACCTGGAAGTGGCATATCCAGATTCCTTATGCATTCTGGGACAAGCAATTTCCAAAAACCGACTATCCGGATACCGAATTGCGTAAACAGGCCATCGAAAGTTACATGGACAGCATCGAAGATAACCTATGCGGAACCGAGGGCGCCGATAAACCTATTTTTACTTTCTTCGAAATCAATCCGAACAATGGCCGTGCTGAAGAACAATGGATTATCAAACCGCTCGAAAATAAGTTATCGAACGATCAGAACCTCGTTACCTCGGCAGCTGCCAATTCCGAAATCATGTTTTCGATTATGGTCAATCCCAACGTGCTGGGTGCAGGTATGCCCGGAGGAACCTACGCCGGTAACCAGGGCGGCAGCAATATCCGCGAGGCATACCTGGTGAACATTGCCAACTGCTGGCTCGACCGGCAGGATCTGATGGACCCGCTCGAACTGATGACGCGCTACAATGGCGCCGATGAAGATATTGAATGGCGTTTCCGTAATACCGTGCTGACTACCCTGGACACGGGTGCTGGTACTAAAAAAACGCTTTCGTAATTTCCTTAAAATCAAAATACAATGGTTGAAGAAATTTTAAATCAAATCAAGAAAAAGGAAGATGAGCTCAGTTCGTTAAAGGCACAACTTGAACAGGAAGGCTTAAAAGATTATAGCTTTTTAATTGGAAAGTATTATTGCCTGGCTGCTACCTGCTTTATTAAAATCATCCATATTGAGTATGTTGATGATTACGGTGTAAGTGTAGAATGCATAAAAATACAGGGAGGTAACCATGATGCCGGAAGAATTAATGTCGATCCATACGAAAGCTATGAATTAAAGTTTATCGATATATACGATCAAAGAATCACTGAAGTGTCGAAAGAAAAGTTTGTTTCATTCCTTGACGAGGCATTAAATATGACAAAAAGTAGTATAATTGAAATGATATCATAATTCGTGTAATCCGTTTTTAAATCTGTCAAAATGATAACAATAAAAAAACTAAAAGAAAAACTTGAAATGTTTGATGAAAATCTATCTTGTTATGCCTATGAAGGCGAGGTTACTGGATTAATAATTCAAAATGGAAACGATTCTTCCAATCAAGGTGTCATATATTGTAGTGAAGGAGATTATGATGAAAATCATATAGAACCAAATTTGGTTTTTTAAATGCTCTATAACATTCGTGTAATTCGCTAAAATTCGTGTAATATGCTTTTCACAAAAGAAAAAAACCCAAAAATGCAGGAAGTGAAACAATTCGCTTCCGTCAGCGCTGCCTCTAACTTTGATACGGTTGCACCACATATTGCCAATGCCGAACGCGATTACCTGGTTCCCGTAATTGGTCAGGATATGTACGACGAACTTCAGGAGTTTTACGACACCGAGTTTATAAATCCACTCACCGAAGCACAGGAGAAAACTGCTGAGCTGCTACGACTCTCGCAACAATCGGTTATTCATCTCGCTTACTGGATCGGCTTCGATCTGTTGAATGCACACATTACCGATGCCGGGTTCAAGCGTACCGAATCAACCGAGGTGAAAGGTCTCTTTAAATACCAGGAAGAAAACCTGAAAAACTATTTCCGGACAAACGGGTTTAACGGTCTCGATTCGGTATTGAAATACATCGAAACCAACCTCGCCACGTTTGGAGAGTTCAAATTATCAGCGGTCAATACGCTTTTCCGGTCGTCGTTTATCCCCACCACCGACGTTTTCAATGACATTGTTTTTATCAATAAAAGCCGGTTAACATTTCTGCGGATGAAAGCACACATGCAGCTCGTCGAAGAAATCGAAATAGCACCTGTACTTGGTCCCGTCGCTTTCGATTTTGTAAAGGCTGAAATGGTGAAAGATGAACCCGATGCGAAAGTAATTGCGCTGCTTCCATATATCCGAAAACCCATCGCCTGGTTATCGTCGGCCCTGCTAATGGAAGAATCGGGCGCCGATCTGAAAGACAACGGTCTTTATTTCTCGTCGGTAAAAGCATTTGCCGGCAACGATACCGAAAATGGCCCATCGGCTCCCGACCGTATCGCCATCCTGGTAATGCGCAACCGCTCGTATGGCAATGCTTACCTCGACGCGCTGCGTGCCTACCTTACCACCCATGCCGCCGACTGGCCCGACGTAACACCATCGACCGGCCGTGTACTACGCCGTGATAATAAAGACAAAAAAACCTTCTGGGCGTAAGGGCGATCCTGCGTGATCGCCCATTTCTTAAAAAATCCTTATCATGATAGATATCTCAATCACATATCCCTTCCTGATCTTTAAACGAACCGCCACCGGCAAAGCCCCCACCAGCTGGGGTGAGCTTACCGAACGCCAGTTTATTGCCATCTCGCGAATGATCAATGGCGCCGAACCCGACGATCGGTTTCTGTCGGTTCTTACTGGCATTAACCAAAGCCTGCTGAAAAAACTATCTCCTTACGAATTATTGAAACTATCGGAAGGGATTGAGTTTGTGGCCAGGGCAGGCAATGTGCACAACGCGTTTATCATCCGCGAGCTGCCTGGCACCAAATTCATTTGCCCAAAACCAAAATTAGAAGGGATGACCTTCGGCCAATTCATTTTTGCCGATTCGTATTACAATGATTGGATGTCCACCGCCCGTACGGGTAAAAATGGCGAACAGACGGGTAGGTTATTGAGTAAGGACGATCACGCAGGATCGCCCCTACTCAATAACCTCGTTGCTACACTGTATATGTTACCCGGTGAAAAATTTGACCATGCTACCACCTCCGCCCGGGTATTGACGATTGCTAACATTGATATTGAAACCCGGCAGGCGATTGCGTTCAATTATGGTTTGATCCTAATGTGGCTGCAACAAGCCTACCCGCTGATATTTCAGGCATCGACCGAAACCCCATCTCCCCCTCACCCCGTCTCTCAATCACCCTCTCGCCCTTCCCCCTGGATAAAACTATTCAATTCGCTGGTAGGTGATGACCTGGTAAACAGGGATAAATACGCCGAACTGTCGGTGCATACCGTCTTCCGGTACCTGACTAATAAATACAAAGAAAATGCCCGTAAGGCTTGATTCGTCTAATTCGTTCTAATTCGTGAAATTTTTTAAAATATAATATCATGCAATCTAAGTTCTCCGATTTAATACAGTATTTCCGCACCCTGGCTGCGCAGCACAATGCGATAGGCCACAGCGCAAACGAGAAACATTTCTACCGCATGGAACTGGAAGAAGTACTTACAAACCTGAAAGATATCAATTACCCGGCATTGATATTGGAAGGATACCGATATAAACTAAAAGATCAGTTGAGCGATAATGTTCTGAAGGAGCGTACAGGCGCATTTATATTGATTGATCACCTAAGTGATGCAGGCGATTTTGACGCCATGAACACAATCTGGGACAATATGGAGTCGATTTGTGATGACATGATTGCCCGTATCAAGAACGACAAACGTAATCCGTTGGCAAAGGCAGTCCGCGATTTCGATCTGAACACGGTAGAAATTGCCCTGATCAATAACACTTTTAGCCAGGATTATGGCATCCGCTGCACCTATACAATCGTTTCACCTTATACAACCGATGTCGATCCGCTAAAATGGAACCTCGAAGTTGATATACCAACGTAACTACTATGTATCAGGCAAATAATCCATCGGGTAATTATGCACCAGGGCTGAACGGCTCCGGATCATCACCTGTAATATCATCAACGGGAGCAAATATTAAAGACCAAAACGACGCCGTCAACAACTGGGCATCGATGGTTCAACGCTACATGCGCGGAGCCGCTGTGATGCTGCAGCATGGAAAAGAAGGCACCATACAACGTCCCGGACGTACAGAACGCAAACTCGAAAACAGCATTCGTACCCGTACCCGCCTGACCTACGGCGTAATCACAGGTTTATCGTTTGTGTTCGAACGTCATGGTGTATTTGTTCACAAAGGTGTAGGCCGTGGTTACGAAATGCAGGGCGGAATGGTCGTCCGCACAGCGCGCGAAGACTCAATATTCAGCAATAACCAGGGCAAAGTCCGGGTTCCATTCGAATGGTTTAACCCGGTTATTGAGCAATCACTTCCCGAGTTGGCCGATAAACTTGCCGAAATTAATGCCGATGCCGCTGTCAATGCCACCCGCATGTTAATAAGATAATCGCGCAGCCCTTCGAGCGGTCGAAGACCCTCGAAGGGCTTTAATATGTCGTAACTTTTACGTATTTTATTTCAATTTATTTTTTCGTAAATTTGGTGTAAAATCATCAACCAAATTTATTATGAAAAAACTACTTCCAACTATTCTACTATTTTTTCTTTATTCATGTGAAGAAGATGCCCAAGGAGATTACCATACTACTTGGCTATTTTGGTTTTACCTTCTCATTTTTACCTTACTCATTGTTTATCTAACTATTAGTGGAAACGCTAAAGATAAAAAGGATAAGGAAAGGATGAAAAAAGCAGGAATTGATTCTACTAATTTTATTGAAGTAGGTGCATATGTTGGTGGACATCCATCAATAGATAATAATATTCAACATTGCAAGGTTTATAAGAAGAATGAAGATTTAATCATTGCAGATTCAAGTAAAAGTTTATATCCTGTTTATAAGGGCTCAATACCCTTGATTTCTATTAAAGAAATTTTAATAGAAGATGCAGCCACAATAGAAAATAAAGTAACGCTTGGAAGAGTATTTTTAGTGGGTATTTTTGCTTTAGCATGGAGAAAAAAGAAAAAAAATGAACTTTCCTTTGTAACAATTCAATGGACAAATGAAAGGTTTAATCACTCTACTATTTTTTCTTTTGAGGGTAGTAATGCGATGCAAACAGCTAATTCAGTAAGAAATAGATTAATAAGAGTAATCACAAAAAACTGAGTTATATGTACCAACACAATTGGCAAAAACGCTTTAAGCGCAGGATACTTACAAATATTGTAGTTGGCACAATATTTCTGATAATATTTGCCTTGCTCAAATACTTTAATCTTATTTAAAACAGAAAACCCTGGTTATTCACCAGGGTTTTCTGTTTCTTGTTTTTGATCCATTTTCTCAAAATATTGAATCAGAACAGTCTCCATATAATTATTGATGGATCGATTTTGTTTTTTTGCCTCTTGTCTAAGCCTGTCCATCACATGCTTATCAAGTTTTAGGCTTGTTGCTTCTTTTACCATATTTGATATTTAAAAGTATTTCTGAGTATTATAAAGTATTACAAATATACATCTAAAAAATACATTCTAAAAGCATAAAAAAAAATCTTTGTTATTTTTTAAAAATAAATAGTATTTCTTAGACATTATTAGAAATACTATTGTATATTTGTACTGTAATTTATTTATTCATTTAGATTATGGAAAAAAGTATAGAAAGCGCATTAAGAACACTTATTATCAATGATGATGGAAGTATTTTTGTTGAACCGGTATGTAAATTTTTCGGAATTAATTTTAAAAGTCAAAAAAGAAGATTTTTAGAAGATCCAATTTTGCAAAGTGAGGGTACAAAAAAGTACCACGAGTTAGCTTTTGGCGACAAAAGATTAAGGTTATGTGTGGGTAGGAGGGGTTTTATTCGGTGGATACAGATAATAAATGCCGAGATTGTGCACCCTCATTTGCAGAAATTATTTATTGAATACCAGGTTGCGATATTCAATTACCTGTACAATGGAAACGAGTCAAAAATTTCGCAACTCGAAGACATTCGCACATATGCACTAAATATCAACAGTGCATTAAGCATTAGAGACCAGGTAATGGAATATATTGCAGAGCAGAAACGTCACCGCGATTTGTGTTTGAGTTATGAACCAACCGAATGGGCACAAATTAAACCAACCCTTACTGAAGAAAAACGTATGCCCGAAGTTGCCGATGGGCTAAAAGCAATCGCATCCGAATTACCAAACGATATTACCGATCTGTTGCGCCTAAAAAAGAACTACCAGTCTGCTATTAGTAAGTATAAATGCCTGCTTCTTTATCAGCGTAAAGCGAGCCAACCAGAAGAAAACCCAATGCCAGAAGGTTACAAAAAAGAGCTATTGAAACTTCGAACCAAAGAGCGTGAGGCAGAAATTGAAAAAATCAACCTTAAACTGGTTGATCTATATAAATCAAAAACCCCGGTAGCGCTAGAACGCTAACCGGGGCAAGTTTAAAAATTCAGATTATAAATTCAAAAACAGTACAAAGTTATGAAAAATTCAGAAACAAAACCAGCAATGATTATCGAAGGTGTTGTTTTAACCGAAGACGCAATCAACACACTCAAAGGATTTCAGAATGCAAATAACGATTTTTTAGAATGCAATTTGGAAGTATTGGCCGACGCTATTTGCTACATCAACGACACGATGGATGATACCCAAAAGGTTGAATTCAAAAATGCCATTGAAATTAGCAGGGCACTTAGCGCTTTGCGTGGTTATCTCAAAAAAATCAAAAAACCATAATTAAATATTAAGCCATGTTGACAATTCAAATTGACGAAAACAAACTCGCCGAAGTCGTTCGGCAAGCGGTAATCGAAGGACTAAATGGAATAAAAACTATTGAGACACCAGATCCAGAACCGCGAATGATTCACTCCATCCGCGAACTTTCCGATTTTTTGCATGTGAGTATAGCCACCGCGCAGCGGTACAAAAACGAAGGTATTATCCCTTATATACAGGTTGCTCGCAAATGCTTTTTCAATCCACATGAAGTGATGGTGGCAATGAAAAAATACAGTGACAAAAAATAATTTCTAAAAACACACGGGTCGCCAAACCATATTTTTTATTACTTTTGGGTCGCCAAACCATATATTTCAGTTCAGTTGCACAAATGCATAAGTTAAGGCCTTACCCGGCAGCAACTTCTTGCTTACTTTGTGTAACTGGATGTATGGTTTGGCGACCCGCTGCCGGGTCCTTAAAATCGCCTTAACATGGAAACAAACACAGAACAACCCCAAACCACGCCTATCGCCGCAAAACTGATCGAAGCCCTCATTGCTTTTTACGAACCATGCTCCACACCCGCCGATGCCGACGATACAAAATCAACCCTTGAGTTGATTGACGAGATGGACCCGATCCAGGATTCCATTTTCCCCTTCGAAATCAACGCGCTGATGGAAACGAACGGTTTCAAACTGCATTATAATGGTTCCGGGTATGTGTGGTTATTGAAAATCAAATAAAACCCCGGGTGCGATTTGTAGAGACGCACGGCCGTGCGTCTCTACCCTCACCCCCTCTCCCTCTCTCCCTTTCTCCCCCTCACCCCTTCTCACCCTCACCCCCTCTCAAAACTGTCCTTTCCCGCCCCCATGCCTCCCCGTACCTTAGCCAAAAACAAACAAAATGGCAAGTTACGACAGGCGAATAACGCTTTACATAAATGGTCAGCAAGTCAGTAACGACGTTCGCAGCATCCGCGCCGAAATGACACGTCTTATTAACGAGCAGGCCCGTATGACAATCGGATCGGACGAATACATCCGCCATGCCCGGGCAATTCAGCAGTTACGTGGTGTAATGGCACAACACCAGCAACAAATAGCGGCTATCACCTCTTCATGGTCGTTGCGTGGCATGGCAGATGGTATCAACCGGTATTTTGGTATGATTACGATGGGTATTGCATCCGTAACGGGTGTGGTATTGGGATTCAAAAACCTCGTGAAAACCTTCAACGATTTTGAGGAACGGGTTGGTAATCTGTCGGCACTTACCGGATTGGCAGGCGCATCGCTCGACTGGCTAACACAAAAAGCGAAAGATATGAGCACCGCCACCCTCGAAGGAGGCATCCGGGTTACTCAAAGCGCGCAGGAAATTATCGATGCATTTACAAAAACCGGATCGGCACGCCCCGAACTTTTGAAGAATAAAGAAGCGCTGGTCGACGTTACACAAAACGCGATTATCCTTGCCAACGCTGCAAAAACGGAACTGCAGCCAGCTATCGAAGCCCTTACGATGGTGATGAACCAATACAATGTGCCGGCCAGCGAAGCCAGGCGCATCATCAACGCATTGGGAGCAGGCTCTAAAGAAGGTGCCGGCGAAATCCCTTATTTGACGCAAGCCATCGAGAAGTCAGGAACCGTAGCCAAACAGGCAGGTATTCCGCTCGAAACATTAATCGCGACCATCGAAACCCTGGCACCACGTATTTCAGCGCCCGAAATTGCAGGCCGCACACTTAAAGGTGTTTTACTCGATCTGCAGAAAGGTGCCGACGATACCAACCCTGCCATTGTAGGAATGTCTGCAGCATTCGAAAACCTTGCGAAAAAAAACTTGTCGGTTACCGAACTGCTCAAGCTATTTGGCACCGAAAATATCACCACCGCACAGATATTAATGACCAATATTGGCGAGCTTAAAAACTACGAAAAAGCGGTCACGGGTACCAATGTAGCGATGGAGCAAGCGGCCATCAATACCGCGAATAACAACGCACGGCTGGCACAGGCTAAAAACCGGATCAATATCATATCGATCGAACTGGGGCAAAAACTGACCCCCGCGCTTACACTTGCTACCGGGTGGTTTGGGAAAATGCTTTCTATTACCCTGGTAATGGTTAATTTCTTCCAGAAATACGGCTCGACAATCGTTGTTGCCACTTCTGCCATCATCGGTTACACCGTAGCCGTTAAATTATCGGCAATGTGGACCGAACGACATAATGCCGGGAGCGTTATTTCGCTGGCACTTCAAAAAGTCCGCGTAATATGGCACAATACCGAACGCGCTGCCATGTTGTTGATGGCAGCCGCACAGGCACTCCTTACCGGAAATGTAACCCGTGCAGCACAGGCATGGCGGCTTTTCAATTCGATTGTAAAAGTCAGTCCGATCGGTCTATTGGTGGGGGCAATTATGGCCATTGGTACCGCATTGTATTTCTATTCGCAAAAATTAAGTGAGGCACAGATCGCACAAAAAGCCCTCGACGATGTAAACCAAAAGGCAAGCCAAAGCATTATCGACGAAAGGGTGGAGATGGAACAGCTGCTGCGTGTGGCACAAAACGAACTGCTCACAAAAGCCACCCGGCAGGCAGCAATCGAAAAACTAAACCAGCTTTCTCCGCAATATTTGGGAGGTTTAACGCTCGAAACCATCAATACCGATGCTGCCACCGCCGCCACAAAAAAATACATCGATGCGCTCGAGCACAAAGCACGCATCGAAGCTGCCACCGAAAACATCAAGGAGGCGCAAAAGGAAATTGGCAAACTGAAGGCCGGCGAAGGTGGCGATCCGGGCATGTTCCGCCAGGCATGGAATTTTGTAAAAAGCCCGACAATGTTTGCCGCTGCAAATGCCGCATCTAAATCAAAAAATACAAGCGAACGAATCAAGGAGTTAGAAATACAGATAGAGAAATATCAAGGGATGCTCGACCAGGAAGTGGCATCAGGGAATAGTGCAGGCGCATCATCGACCGGAGGAACTGGCGGGGGTGGTACCGATACTGAAACAAAAGCAGAAAAGAAGGCCCGTGAAAAAGCCGAACGCGATGCAGCAAAAACTGAAAAGTTAGCCGCTAAAACTGCCAACGAAGAATTACAAGGCGCTTACAACGACCGGCTCACAATTATTAAAAAATCATATTACGACGAGCAAATTACAAAAGAAGAGTACCAGGTAAAAATGCAGATTGCCGAACTGGCTTACCTCGAAACACAAAAAGCGCTGCTTATACAGCAAGGAAAAGATACTTCCGATATCGAATTACAAATCATCGAATCGAAAATTAAAATCCGTGAAGAGGGTCAGAAAGTAATTGACGAAATGGCCACAGCCGATGATGGGAAGATTAAAATATCAATCGACGATACAATTGCGATGGTTGACGATTCAATCGCGCAATTAAAAGAAATTCAAAAGAAGGAAGCCGACATCAACGAAAGCCGTGCCCGTTCGTATCTCGACCTTGCCGCTTCCGTGGGCGATTCGTTTGCCGATACATTGATGGGCCAGGAGCAGGATTTCGGGCAATTTCTGCGCAATACAATCGTAATGGCGCTCGATGCACTCGAAAAAATACTGATATTACAAATAGCACAAACAACAATTACTGACATTGGAACAAAGGGGTTTTGGGGTATTGCTACAGCAATGGCAAAAATTGTACTGATGAAAGCCGCCTTTGGCACCGCTAAAGCACTAATTCTTGGAGGAGACAAGGGTAAAGCCGATGGTGGTTACACACGCCCGGGCGGAAAATACGAACCGGCAGGAATTGTCCATGCAGGCGAATATGTAATCCCACAGGAAGGTGTCAATAATCCACGATTGCAACCTTATATCGACATTTTCGAGCAGGCACGGAGAAATAAAACACTCTCCAGCCTCGATCTGCGTACTGGAGTTGCATCTATGACCAAACCGGGAGGTTATGCAGATGGTGGTTACGCAACTTCGCCAAATTATCAATCATCTGTAGAAGGTGGAGGAAGTACGAGCGTACAGGTGCTACAGGATCCGGAGCTGACAGCACTTATCAAAGATTTGAAACAGATGCTAAAATCGGGCATTACCGCAAAAATCAATAAATACGGGCATAATGGGATTGAAGAAAGCCTCGAAGATATCAGCAAATTCAATGCCCTCACAAAGTAGTAAGGGTGATCTTTTGTGATCGCCCAATTATCTTATAAATAGCTTCATCATGATAAAACTATATCTCAACGGTCACCAGGCGGTGCTCTTCCCCGACACAAAAATAGGGATTACAGCTATGAACCCATATTTTAACGAAATAAATGCTTTTTCGTACCCGTTCACGATACCATATAAACCCAATGCGGAGATTCTTAACCATGCAGCCAGAATACAAAATGTAACCAGGTCGTTCAGGTGGGATGCAATATTGATCGTCGACGGCATCCAGTTGATGGTTGGCGATGCCGTCGCACTTGGAGATGTTGATAATGGGGAATTCCCGATTACGCTGCAGTCGTCAAAAACATCGTTTGCAAAAATAGCCGAATCAAAAAAATTAATGGACCTGGAATTTGGAACAGAGAACACTGATAATATGACATCAGACAACGTATTATCAATGCGAACTTATACACTCAATAGCCATTATCCGGAATGCAATTATGTATGTGCGCCGTTTTTTAACAACAAAGCATTTACCGATACAGAAGGAACATGGAAACTACCCGATTATATAAATGGCTATAATCCTGTAACCGGGTTACTAATTAATGTTGTTGGTAATCAATCGAATGTAATAACTTACAGTTTTTATGTGAGGTATATCTTAAAACGCATCATTGAATTGTTGGGACTGACACTTGCCGACGACGATATGGCAACAATCCCCGATCTGTCGAAGTGGTTTTTATTGTCGCTTAATAATATGTGGGGAGCCTATAACAGCAATTACAAATATGCATTCAACCAAATGAATGTTAGAGACTTCCTAAAAATAATACGTCAATTTGGAATTGTAATCGTAACAAACGATCAATTAAAAACAGCATCCGTAAAATTGGTGCGAGATATCATTAATTCGCAATCAATTAGCCATTTATTAAACGATCATGCGTTAAAAGATATTCCGGTAATGACAATCCCTGCCGATGGCTATACTGTCAGTTATAAAGATGCAACCGCAGATATCCTTTTGTCACCTATCATAGAATCACCCATATTTACATCTATCCGTGCGAAAATTTTGGTATCGGTGGCCAATTATGCCGAGATTCCGGAAGCAACCTTATTAACACAGGAATATATATATCATACCGTATCAACCGACAGCTATTTTGTAACCATATTACAACCAAAAGAAAATACAAACGATCCGGACGTTTTCGCGTGGGAAAACACTGGCAAATATCAACCATTTATTTCGGGCGGAGGCGAAGGGGAAAACGAAATTGAGATAACAATTGTCGGACAGCGATTAGAAACACGATCTGTTACTCAATCAATACAGGTTAATGATTATACCGGCAATCATGTAATAACAAAAACCTGGGATGTCGATATTGAAATGCCTGAAATAAACCAAAAGATGAATAATTTCATCGATATTTGGTTTAATGGCGGCAAATATGAAGATCCGCCAATTGCTTTTTTATTCAACTGGGGTCTCAAAGTCTATACAAATCAGGATGATGCACGTATAGCAGTGAGGTATCCCGTTATATCGGGCGATGCTTACGACCGTGCCGAAATCGCAAAAGGAACAATCAGCATGCGCACAATAGGTGAAAGAAGCATTATTGCACAGCTCGTAAAAGATGAAGCTGACTGGAAGATACGGCGCAAACAAAAACGGCAATATTTCCGGTTATCGGTTACTGATTATACAAATTTTAATTGGGCAGAAAAACAAAATATTGCCTCAGTGAATTACCTGGTCAATTCGTTGAAATTCGATATTACACCATCCGGAATCTCACTGGTTGAATCAGAACTATTTACCGTTTAAATGGCGCTAAGTAGTATGTTTAATTGAAATCATTACAAATTACATATTTAGTGATTTCGTATCATTGTTTGATTAATTTTGAACAATCGCCAAACCTTAATTTCCACCTTATGCAACTTTTCACTATTTTCCACATTCTGAAAAATCCTTCAATTCTGAAATACAGCTTCGGACTTTTTTCCTGTCGTATAAATCCCGGCTCCGATTTTTTAGATATACGGTAAGCCCCCACACGGACAAGTGAGGAACCGGGGAATCCAAGTTATTTCATAAGCGTGCTCTTTTTTTCGATTTATCGTCAATATTCGTCGATAAGTCGGGAAAAACACCCGAAAAAAACAATCACGAACTTTTTAGTTAGGGCGATCTGCCCATTTAAACCCATCAAAAAAACCGATAAAAAATAATGAGATGAAACCAAATACCATATCAACAGCCAACCTTGAGATCGAAGGGATAATACTAACCCCTGCAGCAATCGAAATGCTCCGTGCATTTCAAACCGACAATAACGAACATTTGATCGCAACCAGCGAAACACTTGCCGGAATTGTGTGCTTTATAGGTAGTTTGCTCGATACGCTCGAAGGCGAGAATCACCGGCAAGCGACTGAGATCATCAATAACCTTAGCCACCTGCGCAACGATCTTAATAAATTGCGTGCGTAATCTTCATTGCCCTTCGAGGGTCTGCGAACGCTCGAAGGGCTTTCTATATCCTGTCAAATTCTAATTCGCCCCCTCACCTCTTCTCCCCCTCACCCCTTCTCCCTCTCTCAAAAACTGTCCTTTATACCGCCCCCTCCCAATTCTATCTTTCGGAAAAATAAAATTATTCACCGTAATACTGAAAGACATGAACAGAACACTTAACAAACTATTGGATTCGTTTATAAAACCGAACGGTACTTCAATTGCAGAAAATATTTCAGCATGGTTTATCACAAAACCAAAAATTTATGAAGGCTTTTTCACACAAACCGGCACTACGGCACCAACCGGCAATGTGCTCGAAGATGGAATTGGCGCTCCGGTTTGGGCACGGACAGCAGTTGGCACTTTTACCCTCACCAAAACGGGTGCTTTTACATCGGGCAAAACGGTGCCTGTCGATGATGTATATACTGACCAATCAGGTAATTTATACAAAATAAACCGCACGAGTGCCAATGTAATGACGCTGCTTACTTACGCCGCTGCCGATACGACAGTCCTTGCCGATGGCGTTTTGAATAATCGATTTATTCACATCGAAATACGGCCATAAAATGGGAACATTTACGAAGGCATTCGGGGGAATGGGGGGACAATGGGCATTGTCAAACACATTTAAAGATACAGCATCGGCAAATCTAATGATTGAGGGGCATTCTTTTGTTGCGACTGGTACATCGATGGATAATCTTTTTAAATATGGGATTAATACATCGGGTTATTATAACGGTGCCGTTGGTGGTACTAATATTGCAGCAATGGTCAGTAGGGCGGCAACTCTTGATAGTAAGATTGTGGTTGAAACATCAACAAATAAAAATTTACTGATTATTTACAATGGTGTAAATAATGTAGATAATACTGTTGGTAGCGGCACTGCAACCTATAACGCATTAAAATCATATATCCAAGCACGGATATTAGCGGGGCATAAAAGAATATTTACATACACAATGACACCATCAACGGAGGGTGGACGGTCGGCACAGTTTGAAATAGAACGAAACGTATTTAATAATTCGCTCCGAAACGACTTAGTTTTATTTCCGGAAGTGAAAATCTTAGATACAGACACAGTACCCGAATTGGCCGACTGTACAAATGCAACTTTTTATGCTGATTTATTGCACCCAACTACCGCAGGAGCATATCCGATGAGTCAATTGTTTGTGAGCAAATTGAAGATTATTGGATTAGGTGGGGTTGTCGCTAAATCGTATGACTTTACGCTAACACAAACGGGCGATGGCTCTGGCATTGCTCAATTGACGGTTTTTACAAATGCTATCGTTGCGTTTAAGTTAAGTGGAAATGCAAACTTTTATTCTGATGCTGCCGGAACGCTTAATCCAACAAAACTGTTTTTGGCTACCACTTCAACTACATTAACATTGTATATTAAATGTACGGGGCCAGCAATACTTACAATGGATAGAAACAGGTTATTTAATATACCGTATCCTGGATGGAAAAATGTTGCTAATGCACCATCTTTAGGAGGAGATATCGGTGTAGTTACGTCACTTACAAATTTCTCCATTGCAGGCTTAAATACCTTATCTGGCAATATAAATAATCTTCCGTCTCTGGTTTCTTTTTCCGCAGCAGGAAATAATGCGCTTTCTGGAGATATTAGTATTAACAACAAGTTTATAAACGTAGTTATTGCGACCAACTCGGGTGGGATTATATGTCCAAATGTTTTGAATTTAGGTGCATTGTATAATTTAGACCTACGCGGATTATTGCTTACGTCAAATAATATTAATCAAATACTTGCAGACATGTGGGCAAACAGAGATGTGGCAAAGGCAACTACTACGAGGTACATTGATCTGACAGGAGTTGTCGGGTCTGGTGCTCCTACCGGACAGGGATTAATTGATAAGGCCAATTTACAAGCATACAGATCACCTAATAATGACAGCAGTAAGCCTTTCTGGACTGTTTTGACGAGGTAGTCAATAGGTTCACATAGAGCGCGTGGGCTGCTGAATAGTAATAGTATTTAATACTTATAACATGTCAGATCCAATTCAACATTACGATTTCCCCGAAGCCTGGTACGGCAATTCGTACGATGATGTTGTTTTCAGGCTGCCGGAAATCCCGGCAAATTCGCTGGCCGATGCCAAAATATACATGCAGTTACGTAAAAGAGCGAGCGCCCTGGTTGTTGCAGAATACTCGACAATCAACAGCAAAATAGAGATCCGGAGCAATTTTATTTTTGCGATAAAGCGTCATAATATTGCTATTACAGCTGATACTTACCTGGTAGATATTTTAATCATTTTCGCGGATGGATGGCGCCAGACATTTCTCGAAGGGAAATGGATCATACATACGGTAATTACAACAAAAAAATTCACCGAGGCTTTCGATCCAAGCGGTACAGGAGCGCGAGAGGTAGATGTAACCGTGTCACGTGGTTCATCATTAGCGCTAAACCCGCCCGTTTTTGTAGTAATTCCGGCAGACGATTATGACTATGACACTTTGCAGAAAACACCACCGCGCTTTATATCTGTTTTTACTTCAGATGGTATGCCACTTAATTATAAACGCATGGCACCCGTAACGGAGGATGATAACTATTTTATCACAATTCCTGGAACCGGCACAGAACAAACAGTCGAAATCAATTTTATATAGATATGAAAAAAATTATAACCCTTATTGTATTTATATCCTGCACCCTTGCAGGTTTTGGTCAGAAATATTACCCCGACACCCAAAAACGGGAATTTACAAACGATATTAGATTTTCAGGGACCATCGAAGTCCCAAACGCCAACAAGGAAATGCAGCCAGTACCATTTAAGCAATTCCTCGATTCGCTCGCTGCAATAATACTCGATGCAGGTTCGGGTACCGTATCATACGTTGCGGTCACCGTTCCACCCGGATTAACCGTTACCGGATCTCCTATAACAACAGGTGGGACCATCGTAATATCATTATCCCCGGGTTATGCTATCCCCACAGCAGCACAGATCGCCAACATAGCCACTGTTTTAAGCTGGGGTAATCATGCCGGGTTATACCGCCCAATCACATATGTGCCCGCATGGAGCGAAATCACTGCTAAACCCGATTCGATTTCATTATTGGATGTTTTTAACAAATGGGACACAGCTCCTGCATCGGCAACTGCTCCAGGCAAAAAAGGAGAGTGGAGAATTACGTCAACTGCAAGGTACGATTGTTATGAAGATAATCATTGGTCAAAAACACCAACAACGGCATGGTAAAAATCATCACGATATTACTTCTTCTTATTTGCTTGAATACCCAGGCAACAAATCGTTACGTGGCCAAAACTGGAAGCAACAGCAATTCGGGTACCTATTCTTCGCCTTATCTCACAATCGCAAAAGCCCTGAGTGTTGCTTTGGCCGGTGATACGGTCTTTGTGAAGGAAGGAACTTATAACGAATCTGTTTCTTTCCCCTCTTCAGGCACGGAGGGAAATCCGATTGTTTTAAAAAATTACGGAAGCGATAATGTAGTCATTGACGCACAAGCCACACGGAATTATTGCATATATGCTATTAAAAAAAACCATTTAAGTATTTCAGGAATCAATTGCCAAAACGCTGTTCAGGAAAATATTCATTTAGAAACTTGCAATCATATTGAGATAATGAATATGACTTCGACACTTCCGGTATATTCTACTTATGCCATGGGTTCAGGCAAAGGAATATACATAGGAGGTGTTACAGACTGGGGTTCTGATATTACATTAAAAAATGTTCAATCTATCGGAGGTCTTTATCCTCTTTTGATTGGCGCAAAGATGAACGGAATATCCGTAATTGGCGGACGCTATTCACATGGATCAATTGATGGTATCAATGTACAACAGTCGGGAATGACGATAAGAGATACAGCAACAATAAGCAGAAATATTATTGTTGACGGTGTTGAGACAGACCACAATTTACGCCAAGGGATTAATACCTGGGGAGTGAGGAAAGCCACATTTAAAAATTTTCACTCACATGATAATGCAGCATCTGGTGTTCAAATTGAAAATTTTTCATACAACATCGTTATTGAGGATTTCATATCTGAAAGCAATTGCCTGGGAACAGAATGGACCTTTGAAACCGGTATATGGATTGATGATACTGATGGTGCAATCGTCAGAAGAGGAATTATGCGGAATAATCAAACGGGTTTCAGGGTGAGCGGTTCCAGAAATGTGTTAGCTTACAATTTATTGATTTATTCGAATCAGGATGGTGCTTCAGGTGGAATGATAAATAGTTCTGGAGTTAATTTTTATTCAAACCCTTCGAGTGACGCTAACCCTTCAATGTATGTTTGCGATGTTAAGTTATTCAACTCTGTGATTGACGCAAATTCGTCATCCACATCACAACGGGGTGCAATAGTATTACAAGGCGAAGGAAATTATACAATAAAAAACTGTATTATTTCAAATGAACAGGCATCGTATGACATTTTCAGGATTGGAACCAATACTTTCACTTCTGACTACAATCTTTTTTATAATACACGGGCTTTAAGGATTTACAATCTAAATACTTCGATAACATTTTCGGCCTATAAATCAGCCACAGGACAAGATGGACATTCGTTAAGTGTAGATCCAAAAATAAACACAGAGTATAAGCCAGATGGTAACAGTCCGGTAATTAACATGGGCGCAAATGTGGGCTTAACAACCGATTTTTCAGGTAACAAAATTGTAGGTCTACCCGATATTGGCGCTTTCGAATACATCGAAACCATCCCGGTCGAACATACCAACCTGCCAATTTATCACCAAGGTGAAATGATAATGGTCGATGGCAAAATATTGACTGATAATTAGAAAAACATTGACGATATGAGCACCATCACCCAACAACCCGATACGCTTTCATTTGCCGGAAATCTGAAAACATTCGAAATTACCTCGTCAACCGAGGTAATTTTCGAATTGAGAAAAGATGCCGACCTGGTATTAAGCGAAAAATATCAGCCTAATACCACTAACCTGGTATCGGTTGATATAAAAGAAATTGTCAGTCGTTTGCTCGACACGATTATTCCAGATAATCTGTTTGTGCTTAATATTGCCAGTTCCGATATCGCAACTTTCACTGCAACAATCGATGGTGGTACCGGGATCCAGTTTAAGGTAATCAAAGGGGGTGTAGATGAATTACAAGAAACGGCCACATCGTTTCTTGCATCGCACTTTCTTACCTGGCAGCCACAGGAAAAATTTATTTTGCAAACGCAACCCGAATGGTTGAAAATGTGGTCGGGTACCGAAGGAGGCGAAATCAAAATAAAAGCATATTATGCGAACAGTACCAGTTTTCAAACTACGTATGCTGACCTTTTCGCGGAAAATATGTATTACGTCAATACAAGCTGGGGTGTCGTTTCTGCATTTCTGATCGGCGCAGGGCACAGCGGACAGGTGGTGGCATGGGATATCTGGTACGAAGTGGATGCAGCGCGGGTAACGTCCATTCAGCGTTACCAACTGCGGAACCCGAATTTAAATGAGCATGTATTTTTGTGGCTTAATACGTTGGGATCGATCGATTCAATTTCATTCACCGGACAGGCCGAAGAAGATCAGAAACTGTCGCACAAAACCGCTATTTATGCCAATGATTCAATTGGTGAATACGATGTTGAGAAAGCACCCGAAATAAAACAGTCGACCGGATTTCTCGATAAATACAGTTCGGAGTGGATTAAAGATTTTTTTCTGTCGCGTAAAAAATACCTGATCCGCGATGATGGTGCGATGAAACAAATTGCCGTTATCTCGTCGAAAATTGTTGCAATAACCGACGAAGATGAGTCTGACTTTGAATTTGTTTACCGGATCGGCACCGATTCGCAATTGCTAAATCTCGAACGGATCGTCACACCGCTACCAGCGCCGGAGGGGTTGGCTGATTTTTTTTTAACTGAGCTGCTGTCGGGACTGACTGCGGCTCTATACTCGGACAACCTGCTGATGGCTGTCCAAAGTCCTTTTTCGCACCTGTGGCAGGTATTGTCATTCGCGCAACTCTGGGGCGGAGCGCTTCCCGGACTGGTCGACGGTAAAACGATTAAATACCTGAATGGTAAGTTAAGCGCCACCGCGTCAACCAATATCGATAATATTACCTGGAACCAAATTGCACAATATATCAGCAACATCGTAAATGGCGGTACAACGACAGATGTAACTACCGAATTGATTAGCGGCACGGTGGTCTGGACAAGCGGATTGACCTACCAGTCGACCAACATGGTATACCGGATTTTGGGAGTTCTTTATACTGCAATTGCAAAGCAACTAATACTTGCCCCGGCAGACGCAAACCTCGCACGCATAGATATGCTTTACCTCGACCAGTTTTCAAATTTAGGTGTAAAAACCGGTATCGCGGCCATTAACCCCACAACCCCAATCATCACCTCAAATGAGCTCGAGGTAATGACTATCTACATTGCTGCTGGTGCAACGGAACCATCAAACGTTCAACTCGAAAAAATATACGACGAAAATCTGGCAGTGGTCGAATGGCAAACTTCAGCACAAGCCGATCCAAACTGTCTCGTCGATTTCGAATATCCGGATGCCCCTTACAATGGTGCGAAACGGATTAAAATCGCTATCGCTATTCCCGATTCAGCGGTTGAATTTCCGCTACGGCACATCGGCGACAAAAGCGATGAACTGGGAGGCGTCATTTTCTGGCTTGCCGACGACGGACATAGCGGAGAAGTAGCAGCCGAAAATGATGCTGCAACCGATGTATTCTGGTCGCAGCTTTCGGGCGTATCGGTTTATACAACAGGTGCCGAGGGTGTCGAAATTGGAACCGGCGCTGCAAACTCGGCGCTTATGCTTGCAAACGATGCTGCGCGGGAACATGCCATCAAATTTTGCAAACAACTGATAATTGCAGGGCACAACGATTACTTTTTACCAGCCGAACTGGAGCTGAACGCAATGTATATTAACCGCTTTGCGATTGGAAATTTTGGATCAAAAACATACTGGTCGAGTTCTGAAAGTTCGTGGAAACGGGCACGAGCTATCAGTTTTGCAAACGGCACCGCCTACACCCGCGACAAAAACAATAATTTCTGCGTGCGCGCCATTCGCGCATTCGACGATCGTACTTTGCCAACCAACCGAGCGGTTACCACTTATGCCCCGGCGAATATTGTACTCACATTTACGGGTCCCGGACAGCTTACAGTCGAGGGCGGAATCCTGACAATGATGCTCAAAAGCTCGGTTGAATGGTTACCGGGAACGATGTTACTGATTGATGCGTACCTCGGCGACGTGATGACAGGAAGGGTACTGATATCACCGGCACAATCGCACGATTACAATTCGGGTAACGAAAACTGGCAAATGGTGGCATTACCAATGTACACTTTTGCACCCTCGAAACAAGCGGTTGACAAATTCAAAATTTCGCTGGCCGGCAGCTGGCCCAATAACATCGACTTTGCAATCGACGATATCCGCTATCAACATAACAATGTGGTGGTTCCTCCCGATGTCGTTATTAACGAAAAACATGAAGATTTTTCCACAATCAAAAATATTTCAGAACGCACAGTAAATAAACAATTTGCGCAGGAATTTAACGGCGTGCCATTTGGCCGGTCGAACTTAAAAGTTTACAGGGTGGTCGAAGTCGCACCCGGGAAATTTATCGACCAGGATGTGCTGTATTACGGTCTGACAATTACCGCTTCAGGTTTCAATTTCACGATCGACGAAAGCGAAGACCTTGAAGGGGTTGAAGTTGAATATTATTTTAAACAAAATTAGCCATGAAAAAAATTCTATTATCTGCACTTGCCCTTTTGTTTACAATGATTGCTTATTCGCAGGCATATAAAGGATATACGGTTGAAGCAACAACAAAACTGACCGCCGGCGACAAATTTGTCTGGAAGGGTACCGAATTGAAAAAAGATTCGATTGCCTATTTTGAACAAACAACTGATTCGGTCAGGTTCCGGTCAATAACCGGACAATGGGGTAACTGGTATAAAAGAAGTAGTATCCCATCCATATCGGATGATATATTACATTGGGATGGGTATAAATATGCACCTTACCCATCTAAAAAATCAGAAAATCCTGGCTATGCTTATTTTTATAATGGGGATATTTATGGTAATATGGTATACAATTATGAGAATTGGGTATACTTAGATGGAAGAATAAGTGCCGGGGTTTTTAAGACTACCTATGATGATGAATTTTATACGGAATCAAGTGCGTTAAGCAATGCCGGTATCAGTTTTGAGCATTATAATAAATCAGATCAACATACTTATCAAGCCGGTTTAGGTATAGGTGCAAATAATGAATTATATTTAACTACGTACCTAAGTTATCCATTTGATCAAAAAAGGGCGTTCCCAATCCGAATTGGGGAAACTAAAACAGAAGATGATTACCACGGTCAAAACTTAATTATAGACGATTATAATAAAAAGTTCCAAATAAATATAGATACTATTTTATTATCGAAGGGAATACCATCGAAATGGCTTGCCCTCGATTCAAATAAAAATATTGTATATATGAACGATCCCTCGACAATGGGGGGTGATGTGTATAAAGGTGTATGGAATGCAAATACAAATTCCCCAACACTAGCAAATGGAACTGGAACAACAGGATGGTATTACAGGTGTACTACTGCAGGAACGGCATTGGGACAAACTTTTGCGGTTGGAGATAAAGCACAATACAATGGCACCATTTGGGAAAAAATACCCGGAACGGATTACACTTTGCCCTATTCCACATCTGCTGTATTGGGAGGTGTAAAAATTGGTTCCGGCGTTTCCGTTACGGGTGATGGTACAATTTCGGTAAGCACCAATTATGCGCCGTCATCAACTGTAAGCTTTCCTGGATTTGGCACAACTCATACACTGGCAGCAAATGGAGACCATTCCCACAATGCCTCTGCAATTACGCAGGATGCTTCCAACAGGTTTGTAACCGACACGGAAAAAAGTGCATGGACTGCGAAACAAGAGGCACTCGCCTTTTTCGAACAATCGGTGAGTAATGGAGTGTATACTTATTCATTACCCTTTACTCTAAAATCAACTGCCCAGGTATTTTATAATGGTTATTTACTTAACAATTCGCGATGGACGGGGTGGGGAACCACGTCGATCACTCTATATATTGATCCCAAATTATACGATGTTTTAAAAATTCAAAATTAATTATCATGAAGAAATTATTGATTGTTTTTGTGTTTTTGCTCTTGAGTGGGTATTCATTCGGGCAATTAACCGCAGTAGCAGATATGCGGATTCAAAATGCTACAACTGCTTTTGGTGTAAATCTTCCAATCGGGACAAAGGTTTATAATATTGCGGACGGAAAATACTGGGTGGCGACGGCAGGAGTTATTAACACCGCTACGCTGACTACAGCCACGGCTTCTTTTACACAATTAAATGCGGCAACTGTCATCAATCTAACCGGTGAGGTTACCAGCGTAGGGAATGCAACAACGGTTACGAATGCGGCGGTGATTGGGAAGGTGTTAACCGGTTATTCTTCGGCCGCAGGAACCGTGGCTGCAACGGATAATATTGTACAAGCCGTCAATAAACTGAACGGTAATCAAGCGGCAACAGCGGCATTGGTGAAAATAGCAAAGGTGGATGAAATGGAGATGGCAACGGCTGATAGTGCTGCGGTAAACCATTACCATTTTACGCTATCCCAAACGCCTATTGTGGGGACTATCACTGTTTCAGTAAATGGATCGGTTCTTAAATCAACCACACAATGGATTATTGTGGGGGGCAATCGAATCCGTATTGGATCAACAATTGGTCAGTATGATAAGATTTTAGTTGAGTACTCTTATTAATCAAACCTTATTTTTTTAATCATGAAAAAATCTATATTATTTTTGTTTATTTTATGGGTACTCTTTGTTTCAGCATCTCCAACATTGATCCTGAAAGTTATAAATGATGTAACTCCTTTTGGGAGCAATCTATCAATTAGCACAAAAATAATAAACAATGCCACAGGACAGGAGTATATTGTTTTATCTCCTCTTTTAGGGACTAAAACAATTGCTACCTGTACTTTGGGGGTCGATATTAGGGAGGTTTCTTTTCCGGGATTTGGAATTACTCATACCACAGCGGCTTATGGGGATCACTTACATACAGGTATTTATTTTCCGGTGACGGGTGGGAGTATTAGCGGGGCTACTAGTATTAACAATACTTTTACTGTTACTGATTATTCTACTTTAAATGGTATAATTAATGATAGCAAGTATTCGCAAAAAGTATTCTTTTACTTATTTACTGGTTCATTAGCAAACCGCGCGGTAAATATACAATTACCTAATATTGGTTTTGCCGGGACCATCGAAGTAGAGATTACTGCACATTATGGTGGGGCTAATGCCAATGGGAGACTTACAAAGTTGTTTGCCATGGGGCTAAATACTGGTAATGTACTTTGGAATAATACAAGCAGAATTACAGAAGCATTCGATAAAACTCCTGCTCAATTTGCAATAGGGGATATATATTGGAATGCAGCTACATCGACTTATGATATACCAATTTCTCATAGGACAACTTTCAATAATGGGATAAGTATTAAAGTAACTTGTCAATCAGCATATCCTACGCCCACTTTTTTTACAGGCATAACAATGGGGGCTGAATATGACTTAACATCATTACCAAAACAGTATGTTAACTTTCCAACTAATGTTATTTTTAATACTGGACTGATTCAATCGGATTCTGAATTTAAGTTTGTAAATATTGCAAATAGTACATATCAAGATACAAGAGCGCAAAATATATTTGCTCAAGGTGCTTTGACAGTAGGAACTACAATAACCGCCGCTGGGGGAACTTCTACAGATTGGAATACGGCATATGGTTGGGGGAATCATTCTGGATTATATACCCCAATAGCACATGTAGGATCAGGAGGAACGGCTCATGCTGATGTAACTACAACAGTAGACGGATTCATGACATCAGCGGACAAAGTCAAATTGGATAATATTGCAGCAGGAGCTACGGCAAATACAGGAACGGTTACTTCAGTAGGAAGTGGACTTGGTTTGAGTGGAGGTACTATTGTTACTGCAGGAATATTATTAGTGGATACGGCAAGTACAGTGATTCTTTCAAGACAAAGAGCGGCTAATACTTATGCCCCTAAAGCTCATTCATTAGATGTTACAGGAAATGTTCATGGTGCAACGTATTCTGCAACCCCGAATATGATTGTTAGAAGGGATGCAGCAGGGAATATTAGTGGAACTGGAATTAATGCTTCCACAAATATAGTGACTCAAGGATGGTTGGAAGGATCTAATCTGACCCTGCATAGTGGCACTGGGCAAACTATATTATTAGCTCCCACAGACATAGCTTCCCATAATGTGACGTTGCCTTCAAGCGGTGGAACATTAGCTTTAGTTTCTCAAATACCAGGAGCAGGTGTTACCAGTGTTAGTACTGGTTTAGGATTGACGGGAGGAGTTATAACAAGTGCGGGGACTATTTCTTTAGATACAACAAATGTTAGTGTATTGAGTAGACAAAGGGCTGCAAATACTTATCAGTTGAAGGGAACCTATGTAACAGGAACTCCATGGACAAGTATGGGATATGTAACAGGCACTCCGTGGACTTCCATGGGTTATCTTACTGGTATAACATCAGGGCAAGTGACAGGGGCTTTAGGGTTTACTCCTTACTCAAGTTCAAATCCTGCCGGTTACACAAATTATTCACATCCGGCAAATCATCCTGCGTCCATCATTACTCAGGATGCAAGTAATAGATTTACAACCGATACAGAAAAAGCATATTGGAATGCAAAACAACCGGCAGGAAGTTATTTAACAAGTTATACGGAAACGGATCCAACAATTTACGCTTGGGCGAAGGCAAGTACTAAACCATCATATAATTATAGTGAAATTGGGGGAACTGTGCCAACCTGGAATCAGAATACAACTGGCAATGCTGCAACAGCGAGCAATGCCGGTCAATTAAATGGACGTTCTGATTATTGGCACGCTGGAAATTTGAATCGTACTGATGTTGCCTTTTCAGCAAGTAATATTACGGCGGCAAGTAATATCACAGCTGCAGGAAATATTTCAGCAGATGGAAATATTGAGGCATCAGGTCATTTAGCAACAACGAATGGCTACGTAGTATCTGATGGAGCATTTTCCTTTACAAATAAGGCTGCCTCAGCTTATCAAACCATTAATGCAGGCGTAGGCTATTTTGTAGGGACGATAACGGCTCCAGCTTTTATAGGGGCATTATCGGGGAATGCTACAACTGCAACAACCTTACAGACTCCGCGAACAATTAACGGAGTAGCATTTGATGGAAGTTCTAATATATCAATTACAGCAGAATCTCCTACTTGGACGAATAATCATATTGAAGCACTAAACTCTTCTAATGTTACAGGAAGTACTACGGAATCATCACTTATATCTGCCAATTTTGTTCCGAGTGGTTCTCATTTAATGATTCAATTTTCGGCTCCCTTTTCTGTTACAGCAAATGCTCAGGATGTAACTGTATGGATAGTTAAAGATGGTGTAAAAGTAAGAAAAGCTAAAATGAATATCTATACAAATACTCAGTACCTTTCATTTCAACATTTAGCAACGACCACCCCTAATGTTGCTACCACAATATCTATAAGGTGGCAGACCAGTGGAACAAATGTTTTTCAATATGGTAGCAGTATGTCAGAAGCTATATTGACAATTCTTGATTTACCTTAAGCGATCAGATCATTCTGATATTTGTCCTTTACTTCAAGTACTTCGCCTTCTATTTTTGAAATAAAACACCATGAAAGAAGAAACCCTGCTCCTGATTATTTACACGATCGCTGTGCCGGCCATCACCTGGGTTGTCAACAGGCGGAAAAGAGCGGCCGATATTACTTCGAAGGAAATCGACAATGCCAATAAGATAATGGATCGCGTCCGCAAATTAAGTGACGAGATGGAGAATCGCTTAAGATTAGAAATTGAAGAATTGCGGAATGAAAACTGCCATCTCGAAACTCAGATTAAACTGGTAAGCCGCGAAAACGAAACGCTGAAAAAGCAAATGGGCGGACTGCAGCGCGAGAATAAAAAGCTACAAGAACAGCTCAAAATTTTTAATGCTAACAATTTAATAACTCCTACAAATGACAATGGTAGAACAACAGGCCGCCTTTCTGGCCGACGTGGCAAAACTAATCCAGCAGGCTGATAAATTTGACCTTGTAGTCACAGCTGGCGAACTGCATCGAACCCAATATCAGCAGGATTTTTATCAGAAAACCGGGGCATCGAAGGTGGATCGCAGCATTCACCAGGACCGTATGGCCATCGACCTGAATTTTTTCAAAAGAGATGCATCTGGGAAACTGAATCTCACCTACAAAGTTGACGATACAAAAGCAATGGGCGACTTTTGGGAATCGTTGAACCCATTGAACAAGTGGGGCGGACGGTGGAAAGATCCGGTTGACACACCTCATTTTCAAAGAAATCTATTATGAAGATCTGGACCTACCTTTCAACATTACTGGCCGGCATCATCGCCGGTCTGCTGATTTTCCTAAAACTGAAAGATCCTGACCAGGTGATCAACGATAATCAGCGCATCGGCAAACTAAAACAACGCAGAGAGGGCAACAATTCAACTGTTGAAAAAGGTGACTCCCTCCAACCAACAGCCAGGGAGATACGACAGGAGAACCGCGCCATCCGTAAAAACGCACGTATTGCCCGACGAAGGGAACGCCAGGGTTAAAATCCCTTCGAGCGGTCGAAGATCCTCGAAGCGGATTATAGATTTTTGTCCTTTAGCACACGCAAGAAAACCCCCAACTTTGACATGTATTAATTACAAACCCATAAAATTTCACGATTATGAAAAGATTCATTTTAGCATTCATTTTTCTGATCGGGTTGTTTGCAATCAGTTGCAGCTCGCCACCCGACAAAACTCATCAACCGGCTTCTACCCAAACCGAATTTGTGCAGACAGCGAACCAGGTGCAAGCTGATTTGATTTATGCTGTTGACGAAACCGTAGTACCAACACCGGATACACCGGCAACAAAATGGCTGGATGAAAATACATTGACTGCAGTATTTGGAATCGTTGCGGTGGTATATGAATTTTTAGCCAGAAAGATCCCGACATCGAAAACCGTCAGTATTATCGGAAATCTTTATAAATTATTGAATTGGTTCGTCCCCGATAAATCGAAAAATGGTGGTACCCTCCAGATCCGAGATAAATTGTAGTTTTCTTTTTCTGCATAGTTTGATTAGTTAGTTCAAAACCCCGGCGGCAACCGGGGTTTTTCAATCTATGGCGGTGGATCTACTCAATTAATTTCATGGCTGCTTCCTGCTCTTCATTGTCGATCGCATAATACCGGACAAATGCTTTACTATCTTTAACATGTCCACTCATTGATGCAATAATTTCATTTCGTACACCCTTTTTATGCATGCCTCCGATAAAACAACGACGCGCCATGTGGGAACTCACGATATCGCAGATTTCAACTTGTACTTCCAAGCCAGTTTCATTGTCGCGTATTGAGACTTTTCGATTTATTTTTAAATCTTTGAAAAGTGTTTTTACATTAATATTAAAATAATACAACCATATAAAAGGTACCAAACGATCATCCGGAAGATTATAACGCGAAATAATTGTTTTTGCCTTGTCACAAAGAGGCACTTTTATTACGCGTGTTTGTTCTTTTTTAGTTTTTTCGTTTATATATTGCAAACATCCGTCGAGAATATTTGACTTGCGAAACCGCATTAGATCGCCGTATCGACAACCAAGTAGGCATTGTAATACAAATATGTCGCGAATTTCTGAAAAGAATTTGTCTTCAATGTTTGCATAAAATAATATATCGCGCTCTGCAACGGTGATATAAACTGGTTCACCGTAAATTCCGCTCCCGACATCGAAACCGTCAAAAGATTTAACAGTTGTTAGCTTTTCTTTATTTGCCCAATTGATAAATGCTCTGAGTTTAGAAAGGTATTCGACAATCGAATTGCTGCTCATTTTCTGATCAATCAAGTATTGTTTAAAATCTTTCACATTCAGACTATCAAATGTCACATCCGGGGCGTATATTTTCATGCAGTTATAAACTGTGCGAATGCATTTTTTCCGATTCTCACTTTGACGGCCATCGGTTATATATTGATCGAAACTTTTGAAGAAACCATAGGCGGGGTTTGGTTTTATCTCTTTTCCTAATTTAAGTTTTAAATCGTTGCGCAATTGTGATACTGAAGGTGTCAATTTTGAAACACTGTACAATTCAAAAAGATCATTTACACTTGCCCGTATTTTCGTTAAATCGTTGTTAAAACGTACGGATGTTTTGCCATCGTGCGCTACCTGATTACGTTTCAATTCGTTTTTCTCCGCATTCCATTGACTTTTTGCCGGATCATCATCGATGTTGCACCGCCGGCCGGTATAATAAAAAAGCCTGTTACCGGACCAGGATACCGATAATATTACGGGCACATTTTTGGTAATGCCATTTCGTTTTTCGGGATAAAATTTTACTGAGTAGTTCATCTTTGCGGCTGTATGTAACTTTAAAAAATACGTACGGTTTTGGTGAAAATCAAAATCTATCTATTAAAATATATTACAATGCTATTTCGTTAATTAATTATATATAATGGGTTTTAGACTTTTAAAAAAAATGATTAAACATTAGATTATATGATTAAATATTTGCTACAAAAATAAATTAATATTTATATTTTATTAATATTCAATTACATACTAAATTAACCATACATTTTTACATACACTTTCATTTTTTTTGTAGCAAATTTATCATGCTTTGAAGGTCTTCAGTACGTAATTTTAATGTGTTATTGTGATCTGTCAGTACATCAATTTGAAGTTGTTTTGCTGCACATGCAGCGCACTCTCCCTGGTGCGATTCTACAATTTCTCCCTCACCATTTTTAATCTCGCCGGTCATCAGCCAGCGCACATTCAGTAAAGGCAATAATTCGACTATTGAGATTAATCTAGATAGCGGAATTGGCGTGCCCGAATTCATCCATTGTGACCAAACCATGCGTGAAACCCCGATTTTCGAATAAATATCTACAGCAGAAATTTTCTTCTCTTCAAGATATTCTTTAAGGCGTTGATTCATAGTCGTGTCCATTACCTTTATTTAGATTCATTTTAAATTATAGAAATATATTTATATTACGATACAAGTGGCGTAATAATACTATACATTTGTATTGTATCAACATCACAAATGTAATACAAACACAACACAGAAACAATACGCAATAATGATGACAAAAAATGAACTAAATAAATTGAAAGAAAGCCTGCCCTCGGGCTACCGAAAACTACTTGCAAGCAGTTGTAAGTGCGCAATTTCAATGGTTGACAAAGCTTTATCTGGAAGGAATAGCGAAACAATAAAGACGATTGAGATAATAACTGCAGCAGCCTTGATGGCAACCAACCATAAAAATAAGATGAGTGAATTATCACAATTAATTGAACAGCTATGAACATTTCAGTAATTCTCGAGAACAAATTCGAAATCTATCTCGATACAAAAAATAACCTTCGGGTATTGAAAAGCGGAGTCCCCAGCGACTACACAGCACTTCCTACCGAAACCCGCCAGATTTTCCGCGATGAGATGAACAAGGACCACTCGGTTATTGTAAAACTCCGCCAAATGGGATATATCCTTCCCGAAGAAATGGAACTTAAATTCGTGGCCTGCCGTTATGGCGCTATCAACGAAAAACCTGACCTGGTTGGCAACAAAACTTACCCCGATGCTCCGGCCTGCGATTTTATCAACCATTGCCCCGGTTGCGGCAAAGTGTGTCTCCTCCCCGATCATCTCAGCCCAAAAGAGTTTCAGGTAGTGAAATTAACCGCTTTAGGTAAACTCGATAAAGAAATCAGCACAGCCCTGAATATTACTAAAGCGACCTGCCGCACCTACTTCGCCCGTATCCACGAAAAACTCCAGGTGAATAACCGCATCGAAATAGCACTGCGGGCGCACAGATTAGGGATCCTTTAAATTTCAATATCAAATATCATGAAAAAGTTAATCGCATTAATCGTTTTTGGTTGCTTGCTTGCTTCGTGTGCAACCTTGCAAAGATGGAAAAATCAGCCATTAGAACCGAGGCCAATAAGTGATGAGGTTAAGGCAAAACGAGAAGCTTTTACAAAGAAAAACGGAGAGCCAACCAACCCGCTTTTCGACCGGCAAAGGCCAATTTTTAAATAAGATAGTTTGGGGAGCATTCCCCGGTTTTAGTAAAGTTCATTTTTTGTTTAAGCAGCTCCCGGTTAGTCCCCGGGAGCACACGACCGGCGCAAGGAGCTTTCAACGGTAGCACGAAAAAAGTTTTAGTTGCACATCGGGGTTCGAGTCCCCTCCGGTTTCGATTGAAACACCCTTCGGCAGGGTAAGGCCGACGTTCTTATCTCATTCTTATTAGTGAATAAAATCCCCACTTGGCGGTGGGAAAAAAGCCATTCGGGGTGAAAGACGGCAATCTTTCACCCCTGAGGCAAAACCTAAGTTATCAAACAATTAAAAATCAAAAGGCTATGAAAGTAGAAATTTTGAAGTCGACGATCAGCATCATCGGGCTAAACCCTACCCAAGCCCAGCAAATTAAAATGGCAGAGGTAAATTTGTCGCGTAAAAACCTCATCACATCTCACGAGGAAAATCATTTTTGCTTCCAGTTGATACAGGATATCAACGAAGCACAAACCAATGCGGTGAAAAGACGCGAATGGCAAGGTATACTTGTCAATACAAAATCCGGATTGATCGATATTCCGGGTATGACACCCCGCGAAGCATTTCATATTAAGACAGCGCTCAACTATCTTACGAAGGTTAACATCAGCGGCACAACAATCGACGATCGTGCGTTTGTCGACCAACTGATATTTTCACTCGAACAAGCACAAACCGAGTGTTTTAAAACCACCCAAGAACAGACGGTATGCGCGTAAATGCAATCAATACCACCATTATCTGCACGCTTACCATCAAAGAAGCGGAGCTGCTTTGTGCAGGGTTGCGCGCTTATAACGAAAAGCTGATAATAGCAAAATCAATGACGCCTCAAATTAAAGATGAAATTGTAACCGCCATCATGCAGCTCGAAGATCGGATCGACAAGCTTAAACACCGGCCAGAACCGGATCAAAAATTATACGACCTGGTCGAACGCAAAAATCTTATACTCGATTAAAACTATTCGCCATGAATTTAAGAAAAGCATGGAAAGCGTTCTGGACGCCGAGGTTCACGACTGAACAAGTCGAAAATGCAACGACTAAATCAAAAAATCTATTCTCCATTTCGTTTTTTATCTACGACGATGATACCAGGCAACCAATACGCGCTGTCGGATATGTTTCCGCATCGTCGGGCGAACTGCTCAAGGTGAACTGGAACCAATATGGAGAATGCCATCACAAAGGAGAAAGGATGAAAGAATACGACCTCGTTCATCCCGATCAAAAAGAGAACGACGCCGCGAAGCCACTATTTTTTGCATTAATAGGAATTTTAATAATTATAATTTTTACGTTATGACCAGAATAGCAGTTATCGGTGATTATAAATCACCAAAGTACAAGGATTTACTAACACTTGTAAGGAGTTTACAACCCGATGAGTATGTGGTTGATATGTCGCGCCACTGCAAAGATAAGACGAGCAACTGGAAAAAGGAAGTCGATGCAAGGTATAAGGACATCGACAGCGCTCACCTTGTTGTTGTTGCCGCCGACTGGAACGATCACCTCGATGCAAAGGTTGATCTGCACCAGGCGCAACACCTGAACAAAGAGTTGATGCTTGAATCCAACGGACAGATTATCCCCTTTAAGCAAAACGCCTACGTAGGATAAATAGCAGATTGCAATGAAAGAACTATTCTGGATCTGCCTCGCACTACTTTTCTGGCCAATTGTCGAAGCGTACCTGATCATCGAAAAAGTAAGGAAAATCGCACAAAAACAATCTTAATCACACCTCATAATGCTAACAATCATATTGCTGCGAATTGGGTGGCTGGGTATTGTGGTCCTTATAGTTTTTTGCATTGCTATCATATGCATGGCTCTATTTATCTGGGCGCAGAAAATTAGCATGAACGATGCCAAGGAAGATAAGTATGGTGGATATATACCCAAAGAAAAGGATAATGCAATTCTCGACTGGTGGTACCAGCACGAATACAACAGGACACATACTTTTAATTAATCAACTTAAATATTAGAAAATGAATTTAGAAGAAAAAGACATTCAACAATTAACTGAAGGATTTCGGAAAGTGATCCGCGAAGAGATGGCCGCTCAGAAAACTGTAGCAGCTCCCGAAAAAGACAACTACCTGCATTCGCTTAAAGAACTGGCCGATTTCCTGCATATAAGTATTGCCACCGCGCAGCGCTACAAAAACGATGATATCATTCCTTATATCCAGGTTGGGCGTAAGTGCATGTTTAACACGGTCGACGTAATGACGACAATGAAAAAATACAGCGATAAATAACCAGTTTATGCACCGACTCATTCAGAATAATAAAAAATTACGCTTTGGCGATTTGTTCGCAGGTGGCGGAGGTGTAACCAGCGGGGCATTGGCAGTCGAAGATGTTGACGTTGTTTGGGCGCTTAACCACTCAAAAGTAGCCATCGAATGCCATGCCAAAAACCATCCCGAAACGAAGCATTACCAGGCCGATATCCGTACGCAGGACGTTTCGGAACTCGAAGAGGTTGATATCCTTTGGGCATCGACCGAGTGCACCCAGCATTCAAGGGCCAAAGGTGGCGGTGATAAGGAAATCGGCAGCTATACGCTTGGCTGGGAAATCCTTCGTTACATCGTTCATTGCAAACCGAAGGTGATACACATCGAAAATGTATCTGAATTTGTTGAATGGGCACCTGTTGACGATGATGGTAAACCGATTAAATGCCGTAAAGGCGAAGAATTTACCCGATGGATCGAAGCTATCAAAGCACTTGGATATCCAAATTATGAACACAGATTTCTGAATGCTGCTGATCATGGTTGCCCGACAAGAAGGCTTAGGTATTTCGGAATTTTTGCAGCCGAAGGGGTTGATATCAAATGGCCCGAACAAACACACAATAAAGATGGTGTAAAAGGTTTAAAGAAATGGGTATCCTGCAGGAATTACCTAAACCTTGAAAATGAGGGTGTATCGATCTTTGGCCGTGAATTTAACGAGCAGATCAGGAAGCAGCACCGCAAACCGCTTTCGGTAAATACACTTCGACGCATTGCCGGTGGCATCAAACGCTTTGCCCCCGAAATGTATATGCTGATGACCTATCACGGAAGTGGTCACAACTGTCACTCCATAAATCAGCCAATTGCCACAATTGGGACTGTGGAAGCGAAAGTTTTGGTTTCGTTCGAAAAAATGCAATTCATTACTGATCATTGTCACACCGACAATTATAATCATCCGGACGAACCATTGAATCCTCAATTAACCCGGCAAATGAAGCAGCTGGCAACTGTTGAATGTAGTTTTCTGGATGATTCGTACGGCAGGGATGATACCGCGCAGTCACTTGATAAACCTACATCCACCATCACATGTGCCAATTCTAAACGACTTGTAACAGCAAAAGCCCAATTTATCAGCAAGCAATATAATAGCAATGGCCATCCCGAAGCAAATAACCAATCGGTTGACGAACCTTTGGGAGCAATGACCACCGAGCCAAAGAACCAGGTAATTAGCGCCGAAGCAAGTTTTATCAGTCATCATTACGGAGCAGGTTATAATCAATCGCTCGATTCGACGTTGGGCGCTATCACCACAAAGGAGAAGATCCAGTTTATATCGGCCTACTTTAATTCGAGCGGCCATCCCGAAACACAAAATCAGGATCTCGACAAACCAATGAATACAATCCTTACCGCCCGTAATAAAAAAGCCCTGGTATCGGCGACCGGCGATCTGTTCTACTTCGATATCAAAATGCGGTTTCTATCGGCACACAGTGAGCTGGGTCCAATCATGGGATTCCCGGAAGATTATTTCGATGGCTACAGTGCCAAGGTTGCGACTAAAATGATAGGCAATGCGGTCCCGACACAAATGGCCCGGGCGCTGATCGAAGCCACGAAAAAGAGTGTAGAGCAATTTATTGAAGAGAAAGTTTATTTATAAATCAAATACATAATTAATTATGAAAAACGAAGGAAAAGCAAAAATGATTGCTGACCAATGTAGACCTTGCACTAATGATTTTTATTCAGGTTTTTATCAAGGTGCATTAATAGCTCTAAATGCGGAGAGTAAATATTTTAACAAAACGGGAATTGAATTAATTGCACAAGAAAGAAAGGAACAAATTGAGAAACATGGATGGTCAATTGAACATGATAAAGACTATTCAAACGGTCAACTAATTCAAGCTGCTGAGTTTTGCAGAGAGCAGGCATATAATTCGACAACTGGTTGTAAAACGGAGGCTTGCAAGTGGCCTGATGGCTGGATAAAGCATTTTGAAAATAAAGTAAGATCGAAAGATTTTGTTAGTCAACTCATTGTTGCAGGCGCTTTTTATATGGCAGAAAATGACAGACTTGAGTCTACAAAATATCAATCCATAATTGATTTAGTAGCTAATCAAATTGACAAGTTTAATGGGTTTTAAATTTTGTAATCATGAACTTAGAAAGTTTATACAAATCAGAGACTGGTAAAAACGTTCAGAAGAATGAAGTTGACCTGATTATATGTGAATTTATGCCTGAACATTACCTCATCAGGCGTGATGATGTATCGGATGTGAATATAGGTTCACAGCGCTACCCTAAAATTTCAATTAAGGGAGAATTTGAAGAATGGCTCGAACAGAAGGTTAAAGAAATTCCAATTTATAATTCATAATTCGATGCCCTCACTATCATTTCAACAACAATTCGTCCCCGGCGTAATGGCAATGCTCGATCCGGACTATGCCAAACGCAACAAGGTGAAACCAAAAAAAACGACCATCAGGAAGTTGCGCAAACGCAAATTTAAAAAAGGGGATCGGCTATTTCTATTTCATGGCAGTCGTACGCGACCAAAGCGCCTGGGCGAATGCGCTTGCATGAAGGTGGAAGATATTTATATTAATGAGGATGGTCCATTTTGCTTCTTAAAAATCAACGGAATGGATTTAACGTCGGATCAGATGGAAATTTTAGCAGAAAAAGATGGATTTCGCGATGCCTTTTCAATGCTGAATTGGTTCCGCAAGAACCACGGATTCCCCTTCATCGGTCAGCGTATTACGATGGCAACTACCTATGGCAGAAAATACTACCTGCACAAACGCACGAAAGACATTGGCCTTACCATCAAGCTGACAAAATGCCTGAAGACGATCGAAGTTGCACAAGAAGAGGTTGAAAAAGCAAGGCAAAGCAAACATGTGAACGAATTGCAAAGCCGTTACCAGTATGGTGTACAGATCATTAATCCATTATTCAAATGAAAGAGCAATTAGAAAAAATACAAAGGAAATTAGTAATCCTTAAACGATTAACCAGGGTGGCCATTGTCATGTTGTTGGTGATTAATATTCTGCTTTGGGGCAAGTTTATGGAAGCATATGACTGTTTGCTTCTGGGTTCCATAGTGTTTCTTATGTATATCTTAATTCAGCGGGCTGAACTCGGACTGCATTTAATGATCATTGCATTTTATGATAAGCTAACCGAAGAGCAGGAAAAGGATATAAATCTTTGGTTTGTAAAATGGTATAAAATTGCCGGTAACAAATAAAATACCTCACTATGTCCGACACCACCACATCTACAACTCCAGAAATCATCACGATCAATCAGGGACGTTCGCGTTCACCCTATTTTCATATTATCAAGCCGGTACCTGGTGTTGAATTAACGGTCGGTCAGCCGGTAAAATGTATGAACCCAAAAACGCAGGCAATCACGACGGGTATTGTGACTCCTCATTTCTGGACATTCGAATGGGAAGAAATACCCGTATGGCTCGAAGTGAAAATGCTCGAGGTTTATGGAATTTCGGCGGCAACGCTTCGTACGAAGCTTATATTTTCAGACCCTGAGTTCGAAAAACCATCGGCACGATTGGTCTTAATAAGAGAAACGATTTAACGTTATGCAAATCAAAGAAGTAATAGACAGGCTGAAAGAATCGATCGTCGATGTAATAAGTCATTACGTCGAGCTCGAAACGAAAGGCCGTACGCACGAGGGTTGTTGTCCGTTCCACAACGAGAAAACCCCTTCGTTTAAAGTCTCGGAAGCAAAAGGGGTCTTTAAATGTTTCGGTTGCGGAAAGGCGGGCGATTCGATTACCTTTATTATGGAGCACGAAAGGGTTGAGTTTATGGACGCTTTAAAAATCGGCGCCAAAAAACTAAACCTACAGGTTGATTGGAACGAAGACCGAAAGGAGTTCAATACCGAAGAATATCACCACAAGGAAGCGTTAAGGATCCTTTGCGGAAAGGTGGCTGCCTATTACCAGCAATGCCTGCGCGAGAACAAAACTGCAAAAGAATATATCACGACCCGTAATTTCAAAATTGATGAGATCCAGGATGACGACCTGCTGATGATCGGATACGCACCCAACAGCAGCACCCTTTTACAGTGGGCAAGGGCCAACAGCATCAATGTTTCGTTATTGAAAGAAGCCGGGCTGATTGCCACCAATGCCGATAAAGGTGAGGATTACGATTTCTTCCGCGACCGTATCATGTTCCCTATCTGCGAGAAAACAGGCAAGGTGATCGGGTTCGCCGGGCGTATCATACACGATAAAAAAGGAGTTGGTAAGTACATCAACTCGATGGATTCGGAGATTTTCCACAAAGGAAACGAACTGTATGGCCTCAATGTAGCCCGTCAACAGATCAGGGTCGAAAACCGCGCCTACCTGGTTGAAGGTAATTTCGATGTAAAGCGGCTGCACACGATTGGTGTATTTAATGTGGTGGCGCCCTGTGGTACCGCGTTAACGGTGGAGCAGATCCGCCTGCTAATGAATTATACGAAAAACGTAACGCTGATTTACGATGGCGACGAAGCCGGGAGTAAAGCCATTGAACGCAACGGCGAGCTGCTTGTAAAGGAACAATGCCATGTGATGGTGATGGAAATCACCGAGGGTCAGGATCCCGACTCGCTGTTCGATACGCTTGAGAAGTTTGATGAATTCAAGGAGAAGCACCAGAACGACTACATTATCAACCGTGCAATAAAAGGAATTGACAAATGCAAGAATCCGGCGTTTAAATCGGAATTTATGAAAGACATCGCTACGCTGATTACGCGTTACGATGAACCAAGCATCCACGAAGTTTATCTGGAGGAGCTTACAAAGATTATCAAACCAAAAAAAGCGTGGCAGGATTACGTTAAAACCATCGTTGCCGATAAGGCACCTGTTGAAAAACGGCGCGTGATTCCTGCCGGGATCGATCTGGCCGATGCTGATGATCTGGGGTTTTACATCAGCAATAATTGTTACTGGTTCAAAGCGAAAGATTCTTTTATACAGCGCAGTAATTTTATTTTGACCCCTATTTTCCACATCGAAAGTACCATTAATGCCAAGCGGCTTTACGAAGTTTCGAACGCTTCGGGAATGACGCGCGTTGTGGAAATCCCGCAAAAAGACATGATCGGCCTTGCGGCTTTTAAGCTACACCTTGAGAGTTTACCCCGCTGCTGGTTCGATGGTACCGAAACCGACCTGAATAGGCTGAAACGCTGGCTATTCGAAAAGACTGAATCGTGCAAAGAGATTGTACAACTGGGGTGGCAAAAGGAAGGTTTCTGGGCGTGGGGAAATGGCATTTTCAACGCCGAATTTACAAAAGTTGATAGCTACGGCATTGTAAAACACGACAAACGAAACTATTACATCCCCGCATTTTCGAGCATTTATAAAAATGAAGATAACTTATTTCAATTCGAACGAAAATTTAAACACATGGAATCGAACATCACGTTAAAAGAGTATGCCCAGAAGTTTGTAAAAGTGTTTGGCGACAATGCGAAAATCGCGCTCTGTTTTTACTTCGCAGCACTGTTTAGGGATGTAATCGTTGCCCGGTTCGGGATTTTCCCGATACTGAACATGTTTGGACCAAAGGGAGCCGGGAAAACGGCGTGTGCCGAAAGCCTTGTACAGTTTTTCGGGATGCTGGCCAAAGCGCCCAACGTCCACAACACATCGAAAGCAGCCCTGGGCGAACACGTGGCAACCAGCTGCAACGCCATCGCGCACATCGACGAATATCGAAACGACATAGAGATGGAGAAACGCGAATTCCTGAAAGGGATGTGGGATGGCGTGGGTCGCACCCGGATGAACATGGACAAGGATAAAAAAAAAGAAACCACATCGGTCGACCAGGCAATTGTACTCACCGGTCAGCAAATGGCGACGGCCGATATTGCACTGTTCTCTCGGTTTATATTCCTCAGTTTTACGCAGGTCGAGTTTACCGAAAAAGAGATCGAAGAGTTCGATAAACTGAAAGAGATCGAAAAACGGGGACTCACACATATTACACATCAAATATTGAGGTTGCGCGCCATTTTCATCGAAAAATACATGGAGAATGTGAAATTGGTGCAGGATAAAATGCGTGAATTCCTCAAGAGCGATGTGGTGGAGGCGCGCATCTTCAACAACTGGCTGATTCCGCTCGCTGCATTCTCGACACTCGAAACACACCTCGAACTGCCTTGGGACAAACACGAGACCATCAAACTTGCCGTGCGGCTGATGATAGCACAGAATAAAGAGACGAAGAAAAACGACGACCTGGGAAATTTCTGGAAAGTGGTTCAATACCTGATCAGTTCGAATATGTTGTACGAGGATGGTGACTACAAGGTTGAATATACCGAATCGTTCAGGCGGGTGTTTTACGAAAACGGAGCGTGGGGCACCGAGGAAAAGAAATTCGACAAGGCTTACGAATTCTTTTTCATGACCACAAGCCGGGTTTACTCGCTTTACAAATCGCAATGCCTGCGTGAAGGCGAAAAGCCGCTTCCAGACTCGACAATCGACTACTACCTGCGTAATTCAGCCGCTTTTGTGTGCGAGACTAAGAAATTCTCGTTCAAGAAAATCGACCCAAAAACAGGGCAGCAGGAAGAGAACGAGAAGGGTGAAAAGAAGCGGACATCAACCACGGCGCTGGTATTCTACGGATCGAAAACAGGACTGATGTTTGGCACAACCGATACTGCCGGAGGTGTAATAAATTCAGATGCCGGAGGTGTAATTAATTTCCCTTCAGATTCACCTGAAACAAATCTGGCATTTTGATTTTGCCAAACCCCCCGCACCCCCCGTAATAAAAACCCGGATAGGAGAAAAATTTTGAAAAATCGAGCAAAAAATATCAAATTTTTAACACAAAGCACCTATAACCCTTACTTCGCTTACTTCGGTACTTTTTTAATAAATATATAAACTTTAAATAAATGATATATACTGCAATAGCCTCACAAAACACCGAAGTAACCCCTTACTTCGTTTGGCTTCGCCTTACTTCGCCTTACTTCGATTTTAAAATTTTACAACAATTGATATTTCTTACTTCGCTGTTTTTAGACTTTTACGGTTTTGAACTTCAAACCGTTAACCCGAGCGAAGTAAGCGAAGTAAGCGAAGTAAGTAAAATGGGTGCCAAGAGTGGAAAAATTAAAAATTTTATCAAAAATCTAATAAAATGAACGCAATTGCCTATTGCCACATTACGCGAGTACTCCCGGAAGAGATCCAGCTGGACCTTCTGTTTGTGCAGATGTGCGCCCTGGAACAACACCTGGCAGCTACACACCCCGAGTTTGAAAAGCAAACTTATGCGGCTATTACTGCCAAGCTAGCCCCGATCTATATGAAAATCAATCATTCGTTTGGAGGTAAACGGATCGAGCGTTTCAGCGAAATTATAGGGGAATGGCAGGAGCCGAAACGACACAAATATCATAAAAAATTAATTGCTAATAAATTATAAATCAAGATGCCAAAACAAACAGTAACAGCAACCTTCCCAGGGATCGGGAAGGTTGAAATTTCGAAAGAGCGGGCAGAACAAATCAGGAACCTGCAGAAGATCATCAGGGAGCGGAAGGAAAATAAATAAAATCCAACAATAGTTTTGTGTTTGTGCAAGGGGCTAATTTATTGCCACCTTTCTATTTTAATTTTATCGTTAATACTCATTTTAAGTTGATCCACATCCTTTTTTTCATAGAGCTTTTGGGTGGGAACTATTTCGTCAGTTTGAATTAGATCAATAACTTGATTGATTCTCTCTTTCTCAACTGGCTCTTTCAATAGTTTTTTCAATTCATTTAGGATTGAAAGTGTACTATGGTCCTTGAGTTCGTAATTAAAACTTCTAGTTCCAATTTTCACTTCGCTAGGAGCCAATTTAAAAGCGAACCAAATGTATTTGATCTCATATTTTTCTCGCTCAGGGTTATTTATATTGATGCTGTCTTGAGCTCGAATGATATTTGAAACCAACTGAAAAATCCGTTCTTTCATCTCAGAGTCAATTAATTCAATTCTTTCAGACCTTTCTTTAGAATCTTTAAATTGGTTCTGAAGAAATTGTGCGAAGGGGTATATTACGAACCCAAATATTATACCAATCAACCAAAGTCCGAATTTTGTGTTCAAGAATGTAATTAGCTTTTTCATTGTCTAAAATTTTTATTGTCATCATTGAAATATTAACATCAAAGGAATTAATACAATAAATCTAATCTTATTCATAATATTTAATTTAAAAATTTGAAAACTAATTCATTTAATCTCAAACTAATATAAAAACAAATTACATTGGAAAAGAAAAACTATTTTATATGATGAATATAAAACTGTCAAAATAAAACCATAGTTAACAACACACACTGTAATGTAATTACCCACAAATAATGACTATCTGCTTAACGTATATATCCTAATTTGGTTACATGCAAAAAAGTAATAACTGATTTTTTTATTTTGCCGGACTAAATAAATAGTTATATTTGTCGTGTCCTCACCGCCAGGGGGTTTAACCTTAAACCCCAACACATGAAATTCATCGTAACAGTTCCTGTAAAGCCATACATCAAACGATACCTTGAAAACAACTACGGATCGCCGGTCGATTTCCGCAATCATCCGCGCGAGAACGAGTTATTTAAACGCATGCTGAAAAAGCCTTGCAACGAGGCTAATCACATGTACAAAAACGAACTTTTACGTCAGACCGCGGAGGTTGAAATTACGATCTCTGACCGCGATTTTTACCGCCATGGCTGGGAGCTGTCGAAAACCGATATTGTGAGTTTTGGGAAGCATTTCGAGAAAAATGTAAAACTGCTGATGCGCACCGTTGTTTCCACGTATGTCTGTCACGGGATGGCCGTCGATAAATCGATCGCCAAATTCCAAACGCAATATAAAATGGAGGAGGAGTACTGGTCGTTCGATTCAATCAAGAAAGACTTTTACCGTTTCCGCGATAACAACGATATCGAGCTAAACGAATACGCTTACCAGCATCTCGAACGGCTGATCCGGATCAATATGAACAATGCTGGGGTTATTTCCGATTTAGGAGCCAAAACACTCGAAAAACAATCACAAATTTAAAATAAAAATATGCGCAAGTAGTCCCCGTTTCGGGACTGTTTGCGGTAAAACCAAAATAGTATGAAATCAATCAACAAACAGGCCGATAACATGGGTGGAGTTATCAGGTTGTGGGCAATTCCACCGGCCGATATTTCAATCGCCGGAAAAAAGGCGACAATCCTTTCGGATACCAACCTGGTCGATATTTATATCAAAGAGGACTCTGCCAGCTTTACCGAAGAGCTTGTAAAAAGTTTTGCAGGCTCTTCGTATAAGGTAGATATCGCGGCCATCGTTCCGGCTGATACCCCCGAAACCCTCGCACAGATAGCCGATATGGAACGTCGCAGCAAATACATTGTGATTTACCTCGATGGTAATGGCGCTTATAAACTTGCTGGTACTTCAAAGGTTCCCTTGAGATTTGGATCAAAATCGAGTACCGGCCAGGGAGCTGTGGCATTAAGTCATTACGAATTGTCGTTTTCCGGTCTTCAACACAAACGTGCGGTGTTTATTGAGAACCCGTTTGCTTAAAGCGTTTATTTTCTGCTTGTATCGCCGGTCGCCGTCCTTTCGACCGGCTTTTTTATGCGCTAAACTTGCCACAAAACAGGCAAGTTATGAACTATTCCTTTATAAAAGATCTAATTGGATCACCATGGCAGATCGAAGCAACGACGCTAAACAGCTTCTATCCTGTTTTTCGTGGGTTGTTCAATGGCCTTCAGATCGAGAAAGGAACTGAGCCTGAAAATCAAAAACCCTTTAAGCTATCGGCTACCACGCGCGATATCAGGATGTGGTCATCACCCGAAGAACCATTATCCGAAGAGGACAATCAACCCGAAGCCGAACCATCGCGCGAGAAAGTCATCAATGTAATCCCCATCCGCGGTATCATTTTAAAACACGACCAGGAGTGCGGTCCACGCGGAACCCGCACATTGGGCAACCGGCTATTAAAGGCCGACGAGGATGAAAGCGTGATTGGTCATATAATGATTATAGAGTCGGGAGGCGGACAGGCAAATGCACCGGTCGAACTTACGGACGCCATGCAGAAATGCACGAAGCCGATTGTGGTTTGGATTGACGGGATGGCCTGCTCGGCAGCCGAATATATTGCCGTCTATGCCAAAGAGATTATTGCCAGCCGTGCAATGGACCTGGTTGGCTGCATTGGTACCATGATGGTATGGGAAGGTCGCTCATCAAAATCGGACGCGAATGAGGATGGCGAAATTTCGGTGACCATCTATGCCGATGGGAGCGAAGAGAAAAACGAGGAGTACGAAACAGCTATCAATAGTTTCAATTTCAAACTGGCCAAAGAACGCATCTTAAATCCATTCAACGAAAAATTCAAAGCCGACGTGATGGCCAACCGCCCGCAGGTATTACCCGAACAACTCAAAGGCCGGACTTATTTCGCCTGCGATGTGGTAGGAACATTGATCGATTCGATTGGTGATTTTGGAACAGCCATCGATCGTGTACTCGCACTTGCAAATTTTAAAGCGACCACTTCAACCGAAGATGGCGCCCAGGAAACAAATAAACCCCAAAAAGAGATGAAACAATTCGCACACTTAAATCAAGTGCTGAATGTTTCGGAGCTGATCGCTTCTGATGAAGGTGTTTTTCTGAACGAAGAACAACTCGCATCGGTTGAAGAAAGCCTCGAAGCAAATCAGCAGCTCGTTGTGGAGGCGCAAAATGCGACCACCGAACGCGACACCGCAACTGCATCGTTGGCAACTGCCCAGGCAACCATTGCCGCGGCTTACAATCCGTTTAACGCGATCGACCCCACCATTGCAAATGCCGAAACCCCCGAAGCCAAAGCCGAAGCGGTTCGTAGTCTACTCGCTGCGCGCCCTGGTACTACCCCTCTCCTTAATCTGGGTGGACAGGATGAAATCGTTACCGATCCGGAAGCGGACTGGGAAACCATCAATAATCTTCCTCACAACAAACTTGTTGACGAAAATCTTTAATTTTTTCAAATACCATGTCAATCACAACCACCGCTATCGTAGCCGAGTATGGAGCATACTACCAGGATGCCGGGCAGAATAAAAAGCGGATTCTGCAATTACTCAGCCAGGGGAGGGAGCTTACAACTTTTGCTACCCCGATCAAAACGGATGACACCATCTTCAGGTTAGCAAAAGCAACCTTCCAAAGTTTGGTTCAGCCGTTCCAAAAAACATTTACTCCCAAAGGAGGTGTAACTATCGTGCCAAATGAAATCAGGCAATTTCGTTTCAAAATTGATGACGAGTTTATGCCTGATGAATTGTATGCCACCTGGCTTGGATTCTTAACAGAGCAATCAGTTGACCGTAAGACCTGGCCATTTGTAAAATGGCTGATCGAGGTTTACTATGCCAATCAGACAGACCAGGACATGGAACTGAACGAGTATTACAAAGGTGTATATGCGACACCAGTTGCAGGTACTCCTGGTCCTAATGGCACAGGTATGAATGGTTTGAAAAAACTGTTACACGACGGTGTTGTTGCCGGTACGATCAATTCGAATTCGCACATTGGCCCATTAG
>Ga0302296_1000236_pt1 | contig 48977 bp, 45 predicted proteins | sample III_Fen_N3_1_FD_194546 | JGI IMG/M metagenome (GOLD analysis project Ga0302296, IMG submission 194546) | Peat permafrost microbial communities from Stordalen Mire near Abisko, Sweden - III_Fen_N3_1 | ecosystem: Environmental > Terrestrial > Soil > Wetlands > Permafrost | place: Sweden: Abisko... | reverse complement strand
ATATTTCAGTAATTTTATCTTTTGAGGTACACATAAATAATTTGTTTAATTATTTGATTTACAGCTATAAATATAACATATATTTATGTCGTACCTAAATTTTATGGTCAAATTATTCTTGCTAATTATTTTATTCTTAAACTATTATTAATCGAACTCAGGTTAGTAACTTCGGCTATTTCCACAAAGCTGGGAACAAACGATTCGTAGCGACCGGCATATTCCAATGCCTTTTGCACAAAAGGGTACCCGTGCGTTCTCCCATGTTGAGGTAAGTCGCACGTTCGTCGGTCTTAAGGTTTAAGAGACAGGGGAACAATGACTTTATTTCTGCTATCTTTTTTGTAGCTACCTGCACCATCTCGGCGGTGTAGACTTGTGAAATTTTGTTGTCGATCATTTTTTTCTGTTTTTTAAACGGTTTATAATTAAGATTAATTGATTACTGGTTTTTTGCTTTATTTCGCTGCAAATGGATTAACAATATTTACCAGACTTCCGGTCGATTGATTGAACACGCCGCCAAGGTCTATGGTCAGGCTTGCAGGATTCACTAGCTCTATAACCCCGCTATTTATAAGATTCAATGTGCCGCCGGCTTTAACCTCAATGCCGGCAAGCGAGGTTTTGCCTCCGTTGATGGTAAGTGTAGAGCCGCTTTCTACATAGATTGTATGGCTTGCCTGCATCAAAATCGGGATGGATGAAACGGTTAATGTGCTGTTGTTTTTTATATCCAGATCGCTACAGACCATTGTCGTGCGGCTCCATGTCGTTGAACTGGTTACGTTGGTAACGGCTTGTGTTATTGGTGTAAAAGGCAAAATCGGCGTACCGATTTCATTTATCGGTCCAGTTGTGGCATCGGCGTCATTACCGTCTTCTAACAAAGGAGCACAATCGGGACAGGTAGCCGGTTTTGTTCCTATTCCCCAGTTGTAATAGCCATCGCCGTCCATATCCACACACACACGATCCGATTCTGCATAATTAAGACTTGCGACTGGGCTCATCGGAATAATGTCACTGTATGCCCCACTAAATTCGTTCATGTTTGCAATTAAATACAAGTAACCTGACATTCCCCATGCTCCGCCCCAACTGTTTTTAAAAATCCAGAATGTTTTACCTATACGAGAATCCCCGGGTTGAATAGTAATGGGGGTAGTATAGCCTAGAAGTGAATCTCCCGGATAATAAACCGTACCAGCTTTAACCGTACCAAAACCTACAAGTGCCATGCAATGTTTCCAATCGCATATTGATGCAATGAGTATTCCATCGCTAACAATAAATTTTTTTAATAGAGTGACAGGGGCAGAATAATTACCATAATTAAATACTTGATAATTTGAAATTTTGATGCGTTCGGTCGGACTGTCACAAACATTACTACAAGTCTCATCCGTAGCACTATATGAAAAACATGTTTCATTTACGACACCATGAGATATAATATATCTTACAGGTGTCCTAGGTACACCGCCATAGGAACAATTACTTTGTGATCCATTTGTACATGACAATAGATTTTGTTCTGATAGATCAAGATTTATTAACCGGTTATAATACAGATTGACCAGACCTTCGATAGCTCCAACAGTTCCAAAGATGTAACAAGAATTACAACCGCCTTGATCTTTGACCGGTGAATTCCAATTCATACCATGACGGTTTCGCCAATCGAAGTCGGCTTCTGTATTTGTTCCATAAATGGATGATGAACTTGATGTTGTTCCTGAAGAAGTAGAAGTATTATCTGGTAATTCAAAAAGACCTCCTCTATAATATTCGGCACCATATAAATTTGGAACGGTGTCGCCAAAATAGTGTTTCTTATCTTGATAAGTTAATTTTGAAAATGGTGTTTCGCCGGCTATCCACTTTTGATTATTCTTTTTTATATACGAATTGATTTTGCTGATATTATTGGTATGTTTGTTTTCCAGCAATTTTGATTTGATGTTTGTTATTTTAGAATAGGTTGAATCAAGTTGTTTGTTATAGTTCAGCCCATCAATATATATCGAAGCGTCGCTGGTAAATATTTCAATGCTTTTGGGGATTTTTTGACCTAAATATCCTGTCTCAAAATATTCGTTGTTTAGTTCTACGTAATCGGTATCGGCCATAAAATAACTGTTTTCGTAAATCAAATATTCATTGTCGTTTTTATCAATCAATGTAACACGTGCAATACCTTTTTTACTTTTAAACTTAATATGACCCGATAGTAACATATTCGATATGGTGAGTCGCGATGAAAATGGGGTAAGCCGTGTTTTTGTCATAAACTCTTTTGCAATACTAATTTTTGATTTTTTTTAATTCCGCTTTATAAATAGAATCAGGATTACTATTCTGGCTGTAAATGTCGGCACTATGAAAAAAACAAAAGATTGATAAAAGTGATATACATTTTAAATAGTTTTTCATACTCAATGTGATTTAGTTATTTTGATTGTTGATGAAACCTTGTGACTATTTGTACATTTAATGATATACAATCCATTGGGTAATGTATGTAAATCAATAGTCTGTGTAGTTTGTTTATCGTGAAATAATTGACTAAAAACTTCCCGTTCATTGGAATCGAATATCTGCAACTGATACATAAAGTCATCAGCAACAACCGTTATAAAATCTTTTACCGGATTGGGATATACGATTAAAGGTTCATTCTTCTGTATTGTTATACCATTTAAAGAACCAGGCCGGTAAAAACATTCCTGATATGATGAATTTTTATAGATACAGTTATTGTCTTCATAGTAACACAGCAAACTTTCATGCAGTCCTGACAGATCAGCACAGCTATTTAATATTCCACCCAAACTTCCAATTTGTTCTATCCAAGTATCTACATTGAGCGTTGAGGGATAATAGGCTAATTTAATTCGTTTTCTTTTCAATCCATTGATGTTGACTGAGTCGATGCTTGTTACAGACACTAAGAGTCCCATATTTCTTGGAGCATTAATCGTGAGAGTATCGCCAACTGATACCGAAAAATCATAAACCAAACCTTCATTCGTTGAGTCAGGAAATCTAAAATATGTTTTGTTGTTTGCTTCTCTAATCAAACCTTCGAATGTCCAGTTTGTATGTAAAGAATCATTACTCTTCATCACTTTTTTATAAGTGATGGAATTAATGGTGGAATCGCCATAAAATTTGATATAATAGCTTGAAAAGCTAAACGGAGGAGAATCTAAGGTACTCACTATAGACCATAGGCAACCTGTATTTACAATTGTATTGCTTGTTTGAGCTTGTAAAAAGAAACCGATAAATAGCATCAGTAATGCCAGTATAATTTTTTTCATAATCATATTATTATTCGGTCAATACCATAGTCTTAGTGTCAATCAGGCTACCATCGGTAATCAAAGCATAATGATATAAACCTGCGGAAAGTTCGTTAGCAAAAATCTGAACCGAAGTAGTGCCACGTCCGGTAGCAGAAATACATTTCAGCTGGCGTCCCGTAAGGTCGTAGATGCAAACCATGGCGGAGCCAACCGTTTCGGAGATTTCGAGTTTAATGGTTGTCGATTCCTTAAAAGGATTGGGAGCATTCTGGTAGAGCTTTGCAGCCGAGGTTTGAGTATTGGATTGAGTAGTAGCAATAGAAGTTTCCGTTTCGCTTTCAACATACGCTTTGGTTTTTGAAGTTCCTTTAGAGTTGCAACAGTTCTGCACATCGGCTACAAGGTTAGTCAACGTTGTAATCTGAGCTTTCAGGCTGTCGATAGAGCTGGCGTTATTCTTTAAACTGTCGATTGTTTTGCTTTGTTCTTTTATAGCTTCAACAATAATAGGAATCATACTAACGTAATCGACCTTAAGATAACCGGTGCTGTCGTCGGTAACAACCAGTTCGGGCAAAATGTCTTTTAGTTCCTGAGCTATGAAACCAAATTGCTGTTTGTTTAAAATGGCAGTATCTGCTTTATTATGTGTTTTTACAAATTCTTGATTAAAATTATATGAATAACTCTTCATCTTTTTAATTAATGGTAATGTGTTTGCCAATCCTTTAATATTGCTTTTTAATCGTTTATCGGAATTATGATAAATATTGGTATACGTAAAGTCCGATACATCAATAGTTGTTGACCAGACGTGATTACACCAGTTCGTTGATTTTCCAATAAATAACACATTGTTTGAACCTCCATATATCACGGGATAGTTATCCGGTGCATACCATTCCAAAGCTATATTATATGGAGCGTATCCCGCCGTTATCAGTGTACCTCCTTGTAATACGGAATGCCAGTTTACATATAATTTATCTGTCGAAGTTGGAGAGGCTCCAATTCCCACGTTTCCGGTCAGTCCAGCAACGCTGAAATATTGATTTAATGTTGTCCCTGTTGTGCTTTTCCCACAAATGGTAAATAAGCCCGGATTTGCTGTTGCTTCAGGAAAAACTAAGTTTAAATTGTTTCCACCCACTGGAAAATTGTCGGCATAAAATCCCATTTTTGTACCACCTAATGGAGTATTTTCACTGTTATACATCAAAAAAAGAGGTGTACCTGCACCAGCATATTTAGCTGTGCCTAAATCTAATGCAGCTACCGGTGTTATGGTTGTAATTCCAACCATACCGGTGCTTGTTACTTTTAATTGTGCAGTAGCCATTGTGGTTGCTACGAAACTTATTACGATCGTTAATATTTGTTTTTTCATTATATATTCACTTTTACAGTATTATTCAAAATTGTTAATTACTTGTTGTTGTGTCGACCTTTCGGGTAAACGATGTTGCTTGTAATCATGGGGGATCCCCTGTTGAATGTGTAAAAGTCTTTAGACTCTCTCTCTCTCTACAGCGGTAAGGTTTCCGGAGATATCAGGGCGAAACTGGATGAGTGTACCGATGTTAGTAAATGCAGGACTCATTTGTCTTTTTTTTGATCGTGTTGGTTTTGCATAGCAAATATAAGAAACGAATTTATATGGCAATGGGGAAACGTGTAAATTTTGTTGATTGATTCCATTAGTATGTGTATGTAGTAAGCCGTACATTTATTTCAGTTTCCGCTTCCGTTTCAGCATGTCGACAATGAAGCCACAAACGGCACAACCAACCAGAATGGAGTAACTGATTGTTTTTGCGTAACCGGTGCTGTCTCTGGTGTAGAAATAAACCGCGGCTGTAATACCTAACAAGATGAGAATAGCAAACTGGTAAAGGGTCATTTCGCGATTTACCGATTTGTTGTACCAGTTTTTGTATTTAAGATTTTGAGGAAAGCTTCCCGCCAGACGTTTAAGGTCGGCACGGGCTTGTTTGTATCTGCGGGTGTTGTAAAATGCCACTCCGCGATAGAGCAAGATGGTTTCATAAAGTGGCGTTTGTGTTATTGGTTTCCCTTGTGTCTTTTTATCGTTTTCGAACAGAAAAGCTGCTTTATTTAAATATTTGATTGCCTTGTTGAAGTTCCCCGTATTGGCTAAATGAATGCCGTAATCGGTGAGCAATTTTGTGGCTTTCGGAAAATCCATAGTGCCCGAAAGATCGGTTGCTGTTATTGATTCAATAACGGGGTCGACTAATGCAATAAAGGGTAACGGTTGCTGGTTGTCGTTGTTCTGATATATTGTATTATACAATTCGTTGAGCTGTGCATTCATTGCGAAATACGATTTAAAATGATGAGACAAAGGTACTGATTAAATGAAAATACTTGTTTGAAAAGCTGTAATTTGAGCAATACCGGTTTTTTATTTGCTATTTTTGCAGGTATTAATATTATTCAATGAAACTCAGATTTAGTCCCTGGTTATATCTTGCTTTTGGAATTATTTGCATAGCCTTTTCTGCTGTTTTTGTAAAGATGGCAGCTATCAATGGAGTTTCGGCGGCATTCTACAGGGTTGCTATAGCTACGGTTGCGTTGCTTCCTTATTATCTTTTAAAACGAAGGTCGCAGTTTAACGTTGGTCATGCTGTCAGAGCCTTTGTGTGCGGGATATTATTTGCTTCTGATATTTCAATGTGGCATGTTGCCATTATGCGAACCGATGCAACAGTATCCACTCTTTTAGGCAATCTGGCTCCGTTGTGGACTGGTTTACTGGGATATTTGTTTTATAAATTGAAGCCGAACCTTTTTTACTGGATAGGTACTTTTATTGCATTGTTTGGGGTTATCATATTACTTGGATATCAGAATATATTGCATTTACAGGTAAACTCCGGTTTTTTCCTTGCCATTTCGGCTAGCGTTTTTTATGCTCTTTATTTATTGACCTCGACCGTTATCCGTCAGTCGTTCGATACTGTTTCCTTTTTTATGTTCGCCTTGTTTGGAAGTGTTTTTGCAACATTCATTTATGTTCAGATTACCGATGCTCCAATGTGGGGATTTTCTTTGCATACATGGATGGCACTTGCCGGCATGGGATTGCTCTCGCATCTGCTTGGTTGGCTGGCATTGAATTATGCTTTGGGACATATTCCGTCTACCGAAGCTTCTATTGCATTGCTCAGTCAATCTGTTCTTACTGCACTGTTGGCAACTCTTTTGCTTGGCGAGCACATCGGTCTTCATCAGATTGTTGGCGGGATAATTGTCCTTTCGGGTATTGCTTTGGTTTATATAAAACGTACACGAAAAATATAATTTTCATTCCATTATTTGAAGATGATGCTAATTCTGCATCATCGATAGACTAAAGGAAGAATGTTGGAGTTCCAGAATTGCTTGATGCTTTTATAGGAAAATAGTCGTAATTTTGTGCTTTGGTATAGAAAATAATAACGAATGACAGAAACCATACTCGATATTTTTAAACACAGTTTGATGATTACAGCTTTTGTACTCATCATCATGCTTATTATAGAGTATGTAAATGTTTCATCGAGAGGAGCGTTTAACAATGCTCTGAAGAAACGCGGATGGATTCAGATTTTTGTGGCTACTATTTTTGGAATGATTCCCGGATGTATCGGAACGTTTACGGTTGTTTCGCTTTATTCACACAGTATATTAAGTCTTGGAGCATTGGTTGCCGCACTTATTTCAGCTTCGGGCGATGAGGCTTTTTTTATGTTTAGCATGATTCCCAAAACGGCAATAAAATTAAATATTGTGCTGTTTATTATGGCAATTGTTTTTGGTTTTATTGTCGATTATGTGATTCGTAAAAAGCCAAACCTTAAACGATATGAATCGCATCTTCAGATTCATGATGATGAATTAGAAAAGGTTCAATTATCGATTACGTCAATCAAGCAGCATTTAAAAGTAATTTCATTTCCACGGGCTTTGTTATTAATAGGAATTGGTTTGTTTGTGATGGGATTGGTTACCGGAACGCTCGATGATGTTCATTTGCATGCCTCATCACAAACTGCAATTCACAATCAACTCCATGGAGCAAAAGATTTTTTTAATTTTGAACCTTCGGGTGTAAACATCGTTTTCCTTGTGGTTTCGGTGCTGGCTTTGTTGCTGATTCTGGTTGTTCCCGATCATTTCCTTGAGCATCACCTTTGGGATCATATTATTAAAAAACATTTTCTGAAAGTCTTGTTATGGACTGCGGGAGCTTTGGCATTAACTGCTGTAATAATCAATTTTATAGACGTCAGGGTATGGATTCACGATAATCTTTGGATCATTCTTATTGTTTCTGTGCTTATTGGTATTATACCAGAATCGGGGCCTCACATGATTTTTATTTCGCTTTTTATGGCAGGCACTATTCCGTTTAGTATATTATTGGCAAATACCATAGTGCAGGATGGTCACGGAGCTTTACCTTTACTTGCCGAATCGCGACGGTCATTTTTTCTTGTTAAATTTATTAATACCGTTATTGCTTTTTTAACAGGAGCTCTGGGTTTGCTAATTGGTTTTTAACTATTTTACCGTTAAAATTCTTTTGATTCCTTTATCGCTTTTTATTTCAACAATATATGTTCCTGCCACAAGGTTGCTCACATTTAGAATTGATTCCCCGGTATTTAAGATTGTAACACCTTCAATTGTATATATTGTCACTCTTTTTAAATCTCCGGGTGCTGAAACATGCAGGATGTCGGTCAACGGAACCGGATATACAAAGAATTCAGACTCTGTTGCTTCCGGGATGTTTACTATGTCTTTTTCATAAACCGGTTCCAATATAATATTGTTTTGTAAAAGCAAATTTAAATTGCTAGGTGTTTCCTGTGAATTGGTTGTTATTGATTGTTCGGAGGAGGTTGTTGTTGCAACTAATTCCATATCGAAACTTAAGTCGGAACTCGTAATGCTTGTCTGGTGAACTTCTACAGCAATTGTATTTTCTCCATTTATAAATGCTGATGCGGGAATAGAAATTGACAGATAGCTAGCCTCATCCGCTTCCGAAGCTCCATAAGCCGTGGTTTGGTACGTAATGTTGCCGTTTGGCATGTTGCTTCTGGCAGCTTCAACACCATTAATGTAGACTACGGCACCATCACCTCGCATCAAATTAAGTGTGAATATTGTATTATTAATGGTATTAATGTTGCATTTTTTACGGAAATAAGTGGTCAAATATTTGTTTGATGCTTCGCTACCAAAATTGATTGTGGTTGTTATTTTATTCTCGCTATATCCAAATATTCCGTTGCCTGTTTTCCATCTAGAATCATCAAATGTCGATAAAATCCACGATGTCCCTTGATCTGTTCCATTGTCAAGATAGTTCCAGCTTGAGTTCTTTGCAATAAGAGTTTTTGTCTTTGTTGATGTGGATGAGGTGTATTCCGATTTATTCCAATATTTGAATTTATATCCATCACGGGCAATAGCCGAGACAGGTAATGTAATGTCTTTAAAATAGTTGCCTTGATGTAAAGTATCGATGTTTTTCCCGCTTACAAATACAGATCCTTTTGATGTGTCATTTTTAACAATAATGGAAGCCATTCCGCTTAACGAGAAATAATCTTGAATATGAATTTTTACACAATCACCTCGTTTTGTATTGAAGTTTTTCATTTCGGTAACGTTATTTTCCCATTCGGCGATACTTCCGGGTTTTCCCCATCGGTCAATATGATATTTCATTTCGTTCTGAATCGATGTTTTTATACTATCGATTATGCCATTTACACGGGTTGGTTCAAATGATGTACTCATGTGATAGGCAAAACGTTGAATAAAATTGGTTTTAAATGTTTGATTCTGAAGAAGCTTTCTGAAAAGCATTGTTGCTCTTGGCGGATTAGGCCATGAGGGACCGTTGGCTTCTGTTATAAATGTTATAGGATCGTCGCAAGGGTTTGATCCCCAGATGCCAAAACCAAAATCGGTATCATACATTATCCAACGCCATTTTGCTCCAGTTTTGCGTTCACGCCAATATTTCATATTATTCCCGGGCCAGTCGGTGTTGTCATAGTAAAGCTCGGCAATCATATAATCAATGTATTCATCTATATCCATCATTGTTTTAATGGTATTATAGTTCGATTCGATTGATAGATCTTTGTTGGTATAATAGGTCTCAAAGCTTTTCCAGCTTGCATCATTTCCATTTAAAACGGTTGGTCCTGCATCCAATAGATCAACATTGTCGGGATCAATATTATAGTTGGAAGCTATATAGTTTTCATTGATTTTCTCCGTCAGTATTTCTATTCCTGAGTATTTTCCATTGATGAAGAAGGCTACGTGTTGAGTTTCCTGATAATCAATTTTCATGAATTTCTTGGTGAGCGTTTGCATAAAAGCATCTCGGAACATGGTGTTTCCCCAGTCGTTTCCGGAGTTTCTTGTGGCAATGTTTTTAAATTCAGTAATGTTTTTATCTTTAAAGAATTGATAATGAAAATATGATGCTCCGTATTTGCTTTTAGCTTTAAATTGCATTGATTTTAGTTCATTAGCCCTGCTCCAACCTCCGTATATTTTTGCACCACCTTCAACATTTACTAATTCTTTGCCCGTGGGTGAATAGTATTGGAATGTCATTGGAATTTCTTTGTCGAGCCAGTAATTTGCTCCATAATGAGGATCTGCGGTATCTGCATTTGGACCTAATTCATAAATTCCGGTATCGGCATTGAAGAGCCAGTTTGGATCGGTTGAAATGGAAAGAATCGGTAAGTTGAAAGCATGTTCATCGATAAAATATGTGCCAGATGTTAATTCACTTTCGTCTTCATTCTTTTTTATTGCTATTGCTTTGAGAACCGTTGTCGTTGTTAGTGAAATAGCTTCGGAATAAATGGTGCTGTTTTTTGTTGGTGTTGATCCATCGGTTGTATAATATATTGTAGATAGTGGATCTCCTGATATTGTAATTGTTTGTGTTCCGGTATATACACCCGAAGCTAATGAAAATAGAGGTTTAACTGTTTTTACTGTTGCAGAACTTGAGTTGTTCGTCTTGTTTGGTGTGGGAGTGTTGAAATAGCCCCAAAATAAAGCTCCATCGTTAATCCGACCAAATGATACATCGGTTTTTTGAATGCCAAATGTTATTGAGTCAATGATTTCTTTTGAAGGAGAAACGATTCCAATAAATTCGCCATCGATTGATAGATTAAAATTTGTGTGTAGACCTTTGTTTAAACCGTCGGCCCATACAACAATAAATCCATTTGCTGCAATTATTGTACTTGCCGGGATTTTCCATTTATTTTTATTTGAGGCATTATCGGTAATGTAATAACCACTTAAATCGAATGCTTGGTTTTCTGTGTTATACAGTTCGATCCAATCGGAAAATGCACCGTATTGAGGATCTGGATATGTTTTATTTGAAGCCGATATTTCATTTATTACAATCTGTGAAAAACCAACGAGTGTTGCGATTATAAATAATAGTGTAAGATGTATTTTTTTAGCCATAGCTTTGGTTTACAATTATGTTGTCACTTTACGCTATTTCTGTTCCATAAGTTTTTCCAAAGCATACATTTCGTCTCTTAAACGGGAAGCTTCTATGTAGTCGAGCTCTTTAGCAGCCTTTTCCATTGCTTTGCGGGTGTTGTTGATTGTATTGGTCAATGCATCCTTGCTCATGTATTTAATAACGGGATCGGCAGCAACGTCAAATGTTTGAGCTTCTACATAAGATTTCGAACCTGTTGTGTCCATAACAGAATTTATGGATTTATTTATCTGTGTCGGAGTAATATTATTTATTCTATTATATTCCATTTGTTTCAAACGTCGGCGATTGGTTTCGTCTATGGTTCGTTGCATGGATTTTGTTATTTTATCGGCATACATAATAACTATCCCGTTTATATTTCGAGCTGCACGACCGGCTGTTTGTGTTAAGGAACGCTCACTTCTCAAAAATCCTTCTTTATCGGCGTCAATAATGGCTACTAACGAAACTTCGGGTAAATCGAGACCTTCGCGTAGAAGGTTTACACCAACCAATACATCAAATTTGCCCAATCTTAGTTTTTCTAAAATATCAACTCGTTCCAAGGTATCGACATCGGAGTGTATATAGGCACTTTTGATTCGAAGTTTGTCGAAATATTTTTGCAGTTCTTCGGCCATTCGTTTTGTTAGAGTGGTAACTAACACTCGCTCATTCTTTTCTACTCGCTTATTTATTTCTCCAACCAGATCGTCTATCTGGTTAAGTGATGGTCTGACAAAAATTTCAGGATCTATAAGTCCGGTTGGACGAATCAATTGTTCAACAACAACACCTTCGGATTTTTCCAATTCGTAGTCAGCTGGTGTGGCACTAACATAGATGGTTTGATCTATGAGTTGTTCAAATTCGTAAAATCTTAATGGACGATTATCTAATGCTGATGGTAATCTGAATCCGTATTCCACCAGATTTTCTTTGCGTGAACGATCGCCACCATACATTGCACCAATTTGAGAAACAGATACATGGCTTTCATCTATAACAAGTAAAAAATCTTTTGGGAAAAAATCTAAAAGACAGAATGGTCGTGTACCAGGCAAACGCCCATCGAAGTAACGTGAATAGTTTTCAATTCCGGGACAATGACCAATTTCTCGCATCATTTCCATATCGAAATTGACTCGTTCGTCAAGTCTTGCAGCTTCTAAATGTTTGCCGATTTCTTTAAGTTCTGCAACACGAATCGTCAAATCATCCTGAATTTGCCGAATAGCGTTCCACATCACCGTCTTATCCATTACAAACATATTGGCAGGGAATAATGTCACGGCGTCAATTCGTTCCTGCATCCTACCATCTACAGGGTCGATGATTGCAAGTTCTTCAATTTCATTATCCCACATAACAATGCGGTAGGCAATGTCGCTTGAAGCAACAAAGACATCGATAGTATCACCTTTAACTCGGAAATTACCTCGTTCAAATACCACTTCGTTGCGCGAATACATTGCATCAACAAGTTTTCGCAAGATAACATCACGGCTGATTTTTTCACCACGTTTTAATTCTACGGCACTATTGTGAAACGACTCAGGATTACCAATTCCATAAATACACGAAACCGATGAAACAACGATCACATCACGTCTGCCTGAAAGCAAAGCCGATGTGGCACTAAGCCTGAGCTTTTCAATTTCTTTGTTTATCGATAAATCTTTTTCAATGTAGGTATTCGATGAAGGTAAAAACGCTTCGGGCTGGTAATAATCGTAGTAGGATACATAATATTCAACCGCATTGTTTGGGAAAAACTGTTTGAATTCACCATATAACTGAGCTGCCAGTGTTTTATTATGGCTCAAAATTAAAACGGGACGATTTATTTGTTGAATAACATTGGCTATGGTAAATGTTTTGCCAGAACCGGTAACACCCAGAAGTGTTTGATGTTTGTGTCCGGCTTGTATACCCTGAACCAATTGTTCTATAGCTGTGGGCTGATCACCTGTCGGTTTGTATGTTGATTCTAATTCGAAATTCACCGCAAATAAATAATTTGTAAAGATACAAAATATTATATGCTAAAGAAGTAATATGCTTGCTTCATTATTCGAGAACAAAACAAAGGGCAAAACCCAACAAATACAAGGTTTCGCACTTAAAGTTATCTTATAATCGTTCTTCTAAAATCAACCGAATTTTTTCAGGACTGATATTTGCTCTTTCGCCCATATTATATCCGCGTTTGGTGAAGCGTGCCACAATTTCATCAATTGTTGCTTTGCCAATTCCATATTGACTTAAATGAGTTTTCATACCCATTTGTTCGAAAAATGCAATCATTTTATTGATTGTTTCGTCAATTTTTGCCTGCTCGGTTCCTGCTGTTACACCAAATATCCTTGCCCCAAATTGGAGAATTTTGTCCTTTTTATCTTCACGCATAACAGACATTACGCCCGGAAGTATTATTGCTAATGTTTGCCCATGATCGACGCCGTGTAATGCCGTTATTTCATGTCCAATTTGGTGGGTTGCCCAATCATTTGGGACTCCTACTCCGATTAGTCCGTTGAGAGCCAATGTTGCCGACCACATATAGTTTGACATGTATTCATAGTTGGTTTTATCTGCCAAAACTTTGGGACCGACTTCTATTAGTGTTTGTAGTATTGATTCTGCAAAACGGTCGTTGATTTGTGCATTCACCGGAAATGTCATGTATTGTTCCATAACATGAATAAAAGCATCAATTACTCCATTTGCAATTTGAGTATCGGGCAATGTATAGCAGGTTTCCGGATCAAGAATCGAAAATTTTGGCATTACGTGAACGCTGTGAAATGCATATTTTTCTTGAGTTTCACTATTCGACACCACAGCTCCGGCATTCATTTCTGAACCTGTTGCCGGCAATGTCAGGACTGTTCCTATCGGAATCGCGGTTTTAACTTCAGCTTTCCCAATTAAAATATTCCAAGGATCATTATCAATAAGCATTGCTGCTGCAATAAGTTTAGTACCGTCGATAACCGAACCACCGCCAACAGCCAGCAGAAATTGGACTTTTTCTTTTTTACCTAATTCAACAGCTTTGCGAAGTGTTGCAATTTTGGGATTTGGCTCAATACCTCCAAATTCAACGATTTCATAGCTTACAAGAGCTTTTTTTACTTGGTCGTACACACCATTTTTCATGATGCTGCCACCGCCATAGGTTATCATTACTTTAACGCCGTTAGGAATCAGGTCTCGGAGTTTTGTTATTTCTCCTTTTCCGAAAATGATTTTAACCGGATTATAAAATTCAAAATTCAAAATTGCCATACTTTTTTTGTTTAATTATTAGTGCAAAGTTCGTGTTAATTCAATTTAGTTCAATTCTTCGTTGTATAGAAGATGAGGCGAATTTTTGTTCAAAAATATCCTGTGATTTGTTTGTATTGACCTAAATGTGTTCTTTGATTTCAAGTTTTATTGCTTTGAGTGAAAGAGTTACGTCGGAGAAAAAGAATATTGCTGAAAAGATAAACGAGACAATAGAAATACTAAAGAAAAGATATCCAAAGACTTGGATATCGAAACCGCCAAGAATTGAAACGGCAAGAACCGGAATTATAAGGCTACTGCAAATGATGCTTAGGGTAATTAATGCTATTGATGTACGAATTAATTTTGCCCGTTTGTAGAGTATTTTGATTTGAAATTTCTTATCGTCTTCGCGCATTACAGACTCTTTTTCCAATTCCGAACGTAATAATCTTATTTTGTCTACAATACGACCAAGTCTGTTGGTTAATGTTAAAACCAAAATCCCAACTCCTGAGATTAATGCTACGGGAGTGATGCATGCTTGAAGAAAAGGAATTAAACCTGTAATATTTGTCATAAGATAGGATTAAAAGATCCATCCAAAGATAATAAAAATGCAACAAAAGATTCATTCAATAATAATTTCTTGGGTTTTGATTCCTAAAGCATCGATATGTGTAATATAATAAACACCTTGTTTTAATGTGCAATATTCCGAAAGCTGTATTGATAGTATTGGCGTTGGGTCGTTGCAATTAATCTTACAAATGACGATTCCGTTTGCATCCGTTACTTCTATTGTCGTTTTTTCTGAAATATCATAAAATGTAAGACGTGCATTACTTGCTTTTACTGGATTTTGTGAAACCATAAATTGAATCTTATCAGGTTTATAGAATACAGATTTAACCTCACTTACGGTTGATTTACCGTCGATATCTGTTTGTTGTAGTTTATAATAATTCATCCCCATTTCTGGATTTTCATCAACGAATTGATAATTATGACGTTCTGTTGTTGTTCCATTTCCGTTGATGTAATCTAGCGAATCGAAAATGGTGTTGTCGATAGCTTTTAAAATTGTAAAAAAGTCGTTGTTTGTTTCCGATTCTGTTGTCCATTCAATAGCTATTGTCTTGCCATTTTGTTTAACATTGAAATATGAAAGTTCAATTGGTAGTGCATTCGCTAAAACTGATGAATATGATGACATACATTCAGCTTTTGTCGTGTACATTGCAACTTCCGTTCCCGAAACATTAAAGTCTGCTTGAGCTCCCGGATTTGTATTTGGATACGATTCTGTTACATAATTCAATGTTCCCGATGCGTTGATGTTTCCAAAACCATCAGCTCCCGGTGTCAAATTGCCACAATAGGTAAGTACACCTCCCGAAGTAACCGTCATTGTACTTCCACCTCCTCCATAATCATTGATGTCTCTGATAAACATGATGCCATTGTCTGTTATTGCATATCCACCACCCGAGAAGGTTATTCCTTCAATATATAAGCTTCCTGAATTTGTGATACCCGATCCTCCTCCTGTAACAGAAATTATGCCGTCGCCACTATTGTCGGTATCTTTTGTAAAAAAGCCACCTCCTGTTGTTATTGCTATTGTTACACCTGAATTACTGTAGTTTCCGTCCTGAAGATAAAATTTGCCGGCAATTGTCATCGTTCCGTATCCTGATGATGTTACATTTGTTTTTATAACATTGAATTTACTGCCTGCATTTAGTTTTAGGTTATTTGCAAAATCAAGATTGTTGAATGTTACAGCTTTTCCAGTGGTTGCCGAATTGTCGATGGTTACATCACCTCCGTCATTGTTGGTAAAGGTTCCCTGTTGATTGAGTGTGAAATTGCCATTTGTAATGTTAAATATTCCGGCATTTGTAAAAACTGTATTTTGATCATCGGAATAACTGCCGGTGACATTTATTTTGCCTGTAGCATTATTATTAATTGTTGAAAAAGAACCTGCGTTTTGTGAAAGATTCCCATTAATATTTAATGTTCCATTTTCGTTCAATATGATTGGATTCGAGGCATCGTATGATGAGGTCATGGTCATGTTTCCAATAACCAACAATGTGCCTCCATTGTTTATATTTATCGTTACATTTTTAGCAATATCCCAATTGTTTAAAAACGTAGCAGAAGCATTATTTTGGATTGTAAGAATTGCATTTGTTGTCGGAAGACTTGAGGCGGTTACCGTATAACCGGAAAGAATAATATAAGTATCAGTGCTTACACATGAGGTACATCCTCCGTCGGATGTTGCTGTTGACCAAGTAAAACTTGCGGCATCACACGAAGATCCACTTGTGCAGTGACTGACGTAAATATTTCCGGCTGTCACTGTCAGGCTTATCAGAAGGGGTAGTATGTAAACCAGCGTTTTCATCGCAGTATAATGTATAATTATAACAACCTGACGTTTCTATTAAAGACCTGTTTTTGTTTTTATATAAATATTCCATATGTTAGTATTATTTAGTGACTTGTACGTATCTACGTTTCAATGGTTGTTAAATTATTTAGTTAAATTACAAAATTAATTTTATAGTTTAACCAAATGGTTATATCTTTGGGTTAATAAATATTGTGAATAAAATGTCAGAACTAGAAGTAAATATATCTACTGAAGAACAAATACTTAAGGCTGCAATTCAAGTGTTTCAACGCGATGGCTTTGATGGAGCACGTATGCAGGATATTGCTGATTTTGCTGGAATAAACAAAGCATTGTTACATTATTATTATCGTTCGAAAGAAAAATTGTTTCAAGCAGTTTTTGTCTCGGTAATGAAACAGGTGATAGATGAATTGGGTGGGGTAATGATGAGTGAAATCCATCTTTTTGATAAGATTTGTTTATTTTTTGATAAACATATTTCGTTTATGCAAAAGCACCAGTATATTCCAGGTTTTGTTATTGGTGAACTTAATCGCAATCCACAATTAGTGGTCGATGCTATGCAGCAAATAAATGTGCAAAATACCTTTGGTGGTTTTGTGAAACAGATTAAAGAAGCAGTTGAAAAGGGCGAAATAAAACCTATCGATCCAGTTCAGTTGTTTGTAAATATGTTGGCATTGAGTGTATTTCCTTTTGGTGCAAGAGGAATGTTATTTGGTGTTTTACAATTTGATGAAAAACGATTTGAACAATTTGTTGAAGAACGAAAAACATTATGTGCAGAATTGATTATTAATTCGATAAAAAATAGTTAAAAGTTAGGAAGTTATAAGTTACAATATAAAAACTATGAGAATAACAGTCCTTTTATTAATAATGGCATTTTCGGTAAACCTTTGGTCGCAAACAACCGATAGCGTTAGTTTGCAACAATGTTACGTTGCGGCTTTAAAAGCTCAGCCATTGAATCAAAATGCCGATTTGTATTCAAAATTATCGGACATGAATGTAAAATCATTTGGAACGGCTTGGTTGCCAACCATTACCCTTGCTGGTCAAGCAACCTGGCAAAGCGATGTTACGAAAGTCGGATTACCTCCACAATATGCAGCACAATTTAATATACCAACACCAAATAAGGATCAATACAAAGCAACTGTTGAGCTTCGTCAAACCATTTACGATGGTGGATTAACCAAGAACAGAAAGCAAGTTGAGATAAAAGATGGAATGTTGAATATTTTGCAAGTGTCTGTCGATGCTAGTAAAGTGAAAGAAACCATCAATAATCTTTATTTTTCGTACATCCTCAGTAAGGAATTGAGTGTTCAGCTCGAATCGTTCGATTTACCGTTACAGGCTCGTCGTGTAACGCTCGAATCGGCTGTGAAAAACGGCATTGCATTGCCAACCGACCTTGATGCTATTGATGCCGAACGAATATCGTTACAACAAAAGTTGGATGAATGCGAAATTGCAAAAAAATCTGCATTGAAAATCTTAAGTGTTTTAACTGCCGACAATTCATTGTTAGAATCGAAAACGCTTGTTAATCCACAGCTTGCAATTGTTGATTCGAACACCATTAAACGTGCTGAATTGCTCGTGCTAGATGCACAGAAGAACAAGATAGATGCTTCGATAGGTGTGTTACAAGCATCGCGTATGCCAAAGGTTTTTGCATTTTCAACACTTGGATATGGAAATCCTGGATTAAATATTTTTAAAACTGGTTGGAAAACTTATGGAATTGTTGGTGTTGGTTTTTCGTGGAATGTTATCGATTGGGGGAAGACGAACAACGACAAGCAGGTTCTCTCAATTCAAAAGTCGATGGTAGATACTCGAAAACAAGATTTTGTTAGAAACATCACCGTTGCCCTTGAAAGTAAAAAGGCTGAAATGTTAAAGATGGTTTCGCAAATCGCAAACGACGAAAAACTGGTTGAGCTTCGCACCAAAATTACTAAAGTAATAACCAAACAAGTAGAACAAGGAACAGCAACAAATTTCGATTTTATCAATCAACTGTCGAAAGAAAATGATGCTGGAATATTATTAAACATTCATCGTGTGCAATTGCAAAAGTTGATGGCTGATTATTTGATTACGATAGAAAATTAATTTTTAATTACGATTTAACAATTACGAATTACGAAAAGATACATGTTATGAGAACGACTAAACCATATATAATACTCGCTGGAGTAATGCTTATATTAACATCTTGCAATAGTAAAAACAAACGTTCCGATGCTTATGGAAACTTTGAAACAACCGAAACCATTGTATCGTCGGAAGTGAGCGGGAAAGTAAATTCGTTAATTATTGATGAAGGTGTTTCGGTAACCGTTGGTCAAAAGGTAGCCGTTATCGATTCTACGCAAACCTATTTGAAACGAGCTCAACTTATTGCTCAAAAAGCATTGGTGCAAAGCAAGCGTGAATCGGCTCAAGCATCGATTGATGTGTTTCAACAACAATTGAAAAATGCTCAAAAGGAAAGAGTTCGTATTGCAAGTCTTGTGAAAGAATCGGCTGTACCTGCCAAACAACTTGATGATATCGATTATAATCTTGCAGTAATTCAAAAACAAATAGCATCGACTCAAACACAGTTTGCTGCAATCAATGCTGAAATATTAAGTGTTGATGCTCAATTGGCTCAACTTTCCGATCAATTAAAGAAATCGTATATCATTAATCCAATTGCGGGAACGGTTATTGAAACCTATGTTGAACAAGGCGAAATTGTTGCTCCGGGAAAAGCTATTTACAAAGTTGCCGATTTATCGTCAATGTATTTACGAGCATATATTTCGGGAGATCAAATTAGCAAAGTAGTGATTGGTAAATCGGTAAAAGTGTTGATAGATAATGCATCGGGTGGGGTAGATACTTTACTAGGCACTGTGTCGTGGGTGTCGAGTCAGAGTGAATTTACACCGAAAATTATCCAAACTCGCGACGAACGTGTAAATCTTGTGTATGCCTTTAAAGTAAAAGTTACCAACGACAAAGGTGCTTTGAAAAGTGGAATGCCAGGAGAAGTAGTTTTGAATTATTAGTTTTGAATTTTAAGTTATTTAAAGACCTGTTCTCATTTAAAATTACACATTTTCAATTATATCATTTGCATTTTAATGGCTGTTTTAACTAAAAACTAAAAATTCATAATTCAAAACTAATATGTTTTCCATCAACATACAAAACCTTTCCAAATCCTATGGCGATGTGCAAGCTCTCAAAAATGTGAGCCTGAGCATCGAACATGGCGAATTGTTTGGACTCATTGGTCCCGATGGTGCTGGTAAAACATCTTTGCTAAGAATTCTTGCAACAATGCTTCTACCAACAAGTGGAACTGCAGATCTCGAAGATTGCGATGTGGTGACAGATTATAAGAAAATAAGGAAAATGATTGGCTATATGCCAGGACGTTTTTCATTATATACCGATCTAACGGTTGAAGAAAATCTGCAATTTTTTGCTACCGTTTATGGATCAACAATCGAAGAAAATTATCATATTATCAAAGATATATATTCTCAAATCGAACCTTTTAAAGATCGACCAGCAGGTAAACTTTCGGGAGGAATGAAACAGAAATTGGCACTTTGTTGTTCGTTAATTCATTTACCAAAAGTTTTAATTCTCGATGAACCAACAACAGGAGTTGATGTTGTGTCGCGTGCCGAACTTTGGGAAATGCTTAAAAATGTAAAGAATCATGGAATCACGATAATTGTTTCAACACCATATATGGATGAAGCTAGTTTATGCGATCGTGTTGCATTGATTCAAGATGGTGAATTTATGTCGATAGATACACCGCAGGCTATTGTTGATAATTTCGAATTTAAAATCTTTGAAGTCAGAACTGCAAATATGCATAAACTGATGGCTGATTTAGGCGAAATTACCTTTGTTGAATCGGTTCATTTATTCGGTCAATATGTGCATGTTACTTTTAAAAATAATGATGTTAAATCGGATAAACTGAACTCAGTTTTACTCGATAAAAAACATTCTGAAATAGAGATTCGAGAAATAAAACCAAACATCGAAGATTGTTTTATTCACTTAATGTCAACACAGAAATGAGCAGTGAGGGAACAATAATAACAGTCAAGAATTTAGTGAAGAAGTTTGGAAACTTTACTGCTAACGATAATTTATCGTTTGACGTTTATCGTGGCGAAATTTTTGGTTTTCTTGGAGCAAATGGTGCTGGTAAAACTACGGCAATGAAGATTCTTTGTGGATTGTCAGCTCCTACATCGGGTGAAGTTTCTGTAGCCGGATTCGACATTTACACACAATCGGAATTGATAAAACGAAACATTGGTTATATGAGCCAAAAGTTTTCGTTGTACGAAGATTTAACGGTGTATGAAAATATGCGTTTCTATGCTGGAATTTACGGGATGAAACGAAAAGATATAAAATCAAAAGCAGAAGCAATGCTCTTAAATCTTGGAATATTAGATTACAAAGATAAATTGGTAGCCGAAATACCTTTGGGTTGGAAGCAAAAAATTGCGTTTTCAATCTCAATTTTTCATGAACCAAAAATTGTTTTTCTCGACGAACCCACGGGTGGGGTAGATCCATTAACTCGACGTCAATTTTGGAGCATGATTTACGATGCAGCTCATCGAGGAATTACCGTTTTTGTAACTACACATTACATGGATGAAGCAGAATATTGCGATAGAGTTTCGATAATGGTTGATGGCCGAATAGCAGCACTTGATACTCCAATTGAATTGAAAAAACAATTTGATGTGTCAACAATGGGCGATGTGTTTTTAAAATTGGCACGATGATTTTAGTTAATAGTTTTTAATTCTTAATTTTTAGTTATTAAATGCAAATTTTGGATGAATATAAAAATAAAACAATCTGTGAAACTCTTTTTTCTATCTGTGTAACTCTGTGGTTAATAAACTCAAAACTCAAAATTAAAAACTCAAAACTACCGAAGTGAAAAAACTATTAGGTTTCATAAAAAAAGAATTTTACCATATACTTCGCGATCCGCGAACACTCATTGTTGTGTTCGGAATTCCGGTTGTGCAAATTATGCTTTTTGGATACGTTATAACAAACGAAATCAAGGATGTTTCGATAGCCGTTTTCGATCAATCGAATGATGTTCGTTCGCACGAATTGATTAACAAAATTGCATCGTCAGGTTATTTTATTGTTGAAGAAAATGTGCATTCGTTTCATGAAATAAACGAAACATTTAAGCGAGGAAAAGTAAAAGAAGTAATTGTTATTGAACCAAATTTTGGACAAAAGCTCGAGCGAAATCAAAAGTCATCAATTCGTCTCATTGCCGATGCTTCCGATCCCAATACTGCGAATATGATAGTTAATTATACCAAAGGAATTGTTGCTACGTATGTCAATAAAATTAACGACAATCAGCAACTTCCTATACAAATAGAAACGCGTGGTAGAATGATGTATAATCCTGCAATGAAGGGCGTTTATATGTTTATTCCAGGTATTATGACTTTGATTTTAATGCTCGTTTCTGCTATGATATCATCAATAAGTCTGGCACGCGAAAAGGAAATTGGAACTATGGAAATTCTACTTTCATCACCATTAAATCCGGCACAAATTATTCTTGGGAAATTGGCACCGTATTTCTTATTGTCAATTATAAATGCTTCTCTTATCATATCATTAGGAATCTTCGTTTTTGGAGTTCCAGTTCTTGGTAGTTTGGTGCTTTTAATGGCTGAATGTGTTTTGTTTATTCTTGTTGCATTGTCGTTGGGTATATTGATTTCAACCGTTGCCAAAACACAGCAAGTTGCGATGTTTTTGTCTCAATTTGCTTTAATGTTGCCAACTATTATCCTTTCGGGATTTGTGTATCCTATCGAAAATATGCCGATACCACTTCAGATGATCAGTAATCTGTTACCCGCAAAATGGTTTATCATCATTCTTAAAGATATTATGCTCAAAGGTGCTGGATTTAGTTTCATTTGGAAAGAAACATTGGTATTGGTAGGTATGCTGTTATTCTTTGTGATGCTAAGCATAAAGAAATTTAAAATACGGTTGGAATAATTTTTTAATAATGATTCGTAGAGACAAGGCATGCCTTGTCTCTATCACACAAAATATAGGATGAGAACGCTACTATTCATAATACAAAAAGAATTTCTGCAAGTATTCAGAAACAAATCGATGCTGCCGATAATCTTTGTCATGCCCGTTATACAATTGGTTGTATTGGTACATGCCATGACATTCGAAATTAGAAATATTCCTATGACCGTAGTCGATCACGATCATTCGGGTTATTCGCAACGACTCACTCATAAATTTGCTGCAAACGGATTTTTCATTATCAAAAATTTCACATCTTCAACACAAGAAGCCAAGAACGATTTGATGACAAACGATGCAAAAATCGTTCTCGAAATTCCACCACATTTCGAACGCGATTTGATACGCAACACCAAAGCTCAAATACAACTTCGTGTAAATGCCATTGATGGAGTTGCTGCCAGTCTTTCAAATGCCTATGCCAATTCCATTATTACCGATTTTAATCAAAACATAGCCTTGGAATGGATGAAAGTAGCGAAACTTACCGGAGGCACTCGCATAACCATCGACGAATCGTTTTGGTATAACCCCGAACTCAATTATAAAATATATATGGTACCCGGATTAATGGTATTACTTGTAACCATAATCGGAATGCTTTTATCGGGAATAAACCTTGTTCGCGAAAAAGAAATAGGAACCATGGAACAACTCAATGTAACACCAATTAAGAAATATCAATTATTAATTGGCAAAATGTTTCCGTTTCTTTGCATCGCGTTATTCGTGATGACAATCGGGTTGAATATTGGATACTTCGCATTTCACATGCCAATAATGGGCAGTCTGTTCCTTTTATATGCAATGGCAGTTGTTTATTTGTTTGTAACATTAGCTTTTGGATTGCTCGTTTCAACATTGGTCGATACCCAGCAACAAGCCATGTTCATAGCCTTTTTCTTCATGATGATATTTATAATGATGAGTGGATTGTTTACCTCGATAGAAAGTATGCCCAAATGGGGACAATACCTCGACCGACTTAACCCGGTAGCCTATTTTGTTCGCATCATAAGAATGATCTTATTAAAAGGATCAGGATTCCGAGATATTCAAACCGAATTTTGGTCGCTCGTGGTTTATGGAACAACCGTCTTTACCATTGCTATTGCTCGATACCATAAACGAGCATAGATATTTCGTGAGTATGAGGTATTCTCTATTTTAGTCTTTATATAATCTAAAATATTTAAAAACAAGCTTTTACGGTTGATAAATACTTCTCGGGAATTCATTTAAATTATGGGTTTTAAAGGTTGGCTATGTTTGATAAATAATCATGCCATACATATCGAGCATATATTAATGATTACAAGTATCGGTATATTAGAAATGGAATGAAGGGAGATATTTTTGATAATCTCATTAATCTCATTTTTACCTCACCACTTAACTACAAACTAATTATTTTTTAATTGCGAATTATATTTATTTACATTTGTAATGTTCAAATAAACTGAAATATTAAATTGATACTATGAAATTAAAACAAATCTGTCTAAACATAACACCAATTGTGGCTTTTGCATTTGGCATTTGGTATTTTTGTTTGCGAATTTTAGGTTATAACCTAGAATATATCCCTGGTGATCTTGGAGATTCTCGTTTCATTAACTATCTATTAGAACATTGCCATCAGTGGATGACAGGTAAAGCGTCGTCGTTTTGGGATGCAGGTTTTATGTATCCTTTTAAAAATGCTGTAGCTCTTTCCGATTGTTTGATAGGTACCGCACCATTATATTCTATTTGGCGGTTGTTCAATTTCACACCAGAAACATCTTATCAGTTATGGTGGATATGCATTTGTTCTCTTAATTATTGGGTTAGTTTTATTGTTTTTAAGAAGTGGTTTAATCGAATAGATATTGCCGTAGTTTTAGCTTGGATTTTTGCCTTTACTTTCTATAATATTGGACAATTGAACTACATGCAAATGATTGTTCGTTTTATGGTTCCAGTAGCTATCTATGCTGTATATAAATTAATACAATTTCCCTCTAACAAATATTTTTCAATATACAGTGCTGCATTAATTTTTCAATTATACAGTGCAATGTATACAGGTATTTATCTTTTATATTTCTCTGGACTGATATTATTCGTATATTATATTCTAACAAAGAAATGGAACGAATTATCGTATTACATTAGTAAAGAACATAAAATAAAATTTTTCATTATTTGCATAATTTCATTCATAGCTATTGTAAACCTATTTTACCCTTATATTAAAATAGCTAAAGTAGTTGGAAATCTTCATTTCAATGATATTGAAGCTAATATTCCATTGTGGAACTCATACTTATTCCCACATCAGTCTTCTTACACTTGGCATTTTATGTTTGAAGCCACTATGCCTAGAGATTATTCATGGTGGCTTCATTACCTTTATACTGGAATAATTCCTCTTATGTCCATTATTATTCCTCCATTTTATTTAATCTATAATAAAAAGAAAAAGATTAAAACAGATGTAATTATTAAGACATTTATTCTAACATCTATCATTATTATCGCTTTTCATCTCAGAACTAAACATTTTATTACATTATACTATTTTATTTTTTACCTTCCTGGTATTCGAAGTCTAAGGGTTTTAATACGATTTATGAATGTAGAGCTCTTTCTTTTATTAGTATTGTGGGGTTACTTTTTAGTAAAAGTAAAGAGTAAATATGTTTATCTGTTATTACTCCTTTCTTTTTGTGATAATTTATTTGATGCAACGAATATGCCCAAAAAAGAAAAAAAGGAATTAATTGCTCGTAAATGTCAATTGATAAATGAAATAAAAAAATGTGATTATAAATCAAAAAAGGCACTTGCTTATATTAATTCTGCTCAGGAATCTTATATCACAAATATTGATATGATGTTGGCTTCTCAACAATTAGGTAAGTCAAGTATAAATGGTTATTCGAGCTATGCACCTGCTGAAATATGTGATTTCCTGTCAAAAAACAAAAATGAAGGATTGAATAAATGGCTTGATAGTGAATATTTAAAATGTAATGAAGTATTTGTACTGACAATTGATAAAGGGAAATAATCAACTTCCATAATTTCGAATAATTTGTTTGATTTAATTGGTACGAATCTAAAGATTGTTTGTTATATATCTAAAATTAACAAATTATACTTTTAACCTCTGTGAATAACTCTGCGTAACTCTGTGTTTATTTGATTTTGAAAATAGTTGAATGATTTTGCTAAAAGGATCAGGATTCCGGGATATTCAAACCGAATTTTGGTCACTCGTGGTTTATGGAATAACGGTGTTTACTATTGCTATTGCTCGATACCATAAACGAGCATAGTTTTAAGAACGTGAAAAGTCACTTGAATCATGGTAAAAGCGATATGAGTAATTCGAAAACCCATGAGGATAACAAGAAAAACGATATGAATAAAAAGGAACAAACATGAATCACGGTAAAAGCAGTTTGAGTGATTGGAAAAGCCATTTGAATATTGAGAAAAGTTATATAAAATTTCAGGAAGACACATGAATCATCGGAAATGTCACGTGAATAGCACGAAATGTCTCATGAATTTTGGAAACATCGCCTGAATATCAAGAAATGAGATATGAATAGTAGGAAAGGTCGTATGAAAAATAAAATCGTGAAATGAATAATGCGAAAGGTCACATGAATATCAGGAACGGTCGAATGAAACAACGAAAAATAAGATAAATCTCTTTTTATGGAGAAAAGATGAACGGTAACTGTATATATAAGTTCAATATATATGACATGATTAAAGGAATACATTACTAAAACACGGTTGCCTTTTTAACTTTTCTCGAATCTAGTTATGTGTAGCTTGTAACTTTTCTTTACTTTTGAAAAAAAATCGCAAAGAATGGATTTACACGCATATCAAAACTTCTTTTTCGTAGGCATAGCCGGTACCGGAATGAGTGCCATAGCACAATATCTTAAAGGAATAGGCAAACAGGTTTCGGGTTCCGATCGTTTATTTGGAAGTGAAAATAAAATTGAAATAGAGCAACAGTTCGAAACAATGGGCATCAAATGTTTTTATCAAGATGCTTCGGGAGTTACGCCACAGATTGATGTTGTGGTAATATCAACAGCAATAGAAGAATCGAATGTTGAATTGCAAAAGGCTAGAAATTTAGGTATTACGGTTATAAAACGTTCGGAATTATTGGCGGCAATTTCTTCGGAAAAGAATACAATTGCTGTTGGTGGTACGTCGGGCAAATCGACAACAACAGCAATGATTTTTCACATCTTACAAAACAATGGCTTTTCGCCATCGTTGATTACTGGTGCAGGACTTAGTGTATTGCAGAAAAAAGGTTTGCCCGGCAATGCGTGGGTGGGCGAGAGTCATTGGCTTGTCATTGAATCGGATGAAAGTGATGGTTCCATAGTTAATTACAAACCGGAAATAGGTTTGGTTCTCAACATTGATCGTGATCACAAAGAATTTGAAGAATTGATGCAATTGTTCCAAACCTTTAAAAAAAATACTCACGGAGCGTTTATTGTGAATCAAGATCATGAACTGGCAAAAACATTATCAAAAAACAGTTCTTTCGATTTTGGAACGACCGATAATGCCGGATTTGTTGGTTCTGCATTCACTCAAAAAGGATTCTCAATCCAATTTACTTGTAAAAATAGTGCATTTACCGTTCCTGTCATCGGTCGTCACAATATGGAAAATACATTGGCAGCCGTTGCTGCTTGTAGTTGTGCCGGAGTGTCCATTGCCGATAGTGCTAAAGCCATGCAATCGTATACGGGAATTTATCGACGTACACAGCTGGTTGGAGAAAAAAATGGCGTTTGGGTAATTGATGATTTTGCACACAATCCGTCCGAAGTTGCTGCTGCTATTAAAGCATGTCAGGCTGTTGGCCGAAGAGTTCACGCATGGTTTCAACCTCATGGTTATGGACCACTTCGTTTCATGCATCAGGATCTTGCACGGGAGGTTGGTAACGTATTACGTAAAGAAGATATCTTTTATGTTTCTGATGTTTATTATGCAGGGGGAACGGTTGCAAAAGACATTCAATCGGATGTGCTAATTGAACCAATGACCGCAAAAGGTGCAGCGATAATCTATGTTCCCGATAGAAAAAATCTTTTACCTGAAATTAAAAAAGATCTTCAAAAAGGTGATGTTATTTTGATAATGGGAGCCAGAGATACATCCTTGTCTGATTTTGCCGGTGAAATTCTAAAAGGGATATAAAAGCTACTTACATAATACCAAAAGTTTTCTGTTTTAGATTATTATAATGAAAACTTTTGTTTTGTGGAATCGTAGAAAAGGACATAAAGCGGTTCTTTAAAATATCACTGAAGTATGCAATTTAACTACAAAATAGTATTTATTCAGTTTTTAGTTTTACTAGGAATCCCCGGATATTCTCAATGTCCCGATGGGTATACTTCTGCCGGAACAGAACGTGCTGTAAATGGAACTTTTGATAGTGGAAATTCAGGTTTTACGAGTAGCTATACTTATGAGGCAAACAGTAGCGATCCATCGGTAAGAACAGAACTCTGGAATGAAGGAACGTATTCTGTTTATAATAATCCATACGAACTACATAGTAATTTTGCAAATAATGATACAGCAATAGCAACCACCGGAAATATGATGATTATCAATGGAAGCAAGTTCAGTAATGTAAGTGTTTGGCAGGAAGTTATTGCCGTAAGCCCCAGTACTCTTTATTATTTTGTAACAGATGTTGCATCAGTGTATTCTACGTCACCGGCTAAATTGCAATTTTCAGTAAATGGTGTATTGCTTGGCTCAATATTTAATGCAACATCAACCGTACTAGACTGGAATAAATTCTATGCAACGTGGAATTCATCAGGAAGTGCTTCGGCAACAATAAGTATTGTGAATCAAAATACAGCCGCATCTGGTAATGATTTTGCATTAGATAATATTTCTTTTATTCCTTGTAGTTTAGTATTGCCGGTCGAGTTGACTATGTTTACTGTTAGTCAAAATAATTGTGATACAGTCGTTGTTGCATGGCAAACGGTTTCGGAAACCAATAACAATTATTTTTCAATAGAACGTTCAACCGATGGAAATACCTTTGAATCTATTGGTATAATAAAATCGAAAACAACGAATAGCAATAGCACGATCAATTATTCCTTTATCGACAACAATCCAACCAACGGTATAGCATATTATCGGTTGAAACAAACAGATATTGATGGCGGATTTAAATATTCGAATGTGGTCTCATTCCAACGCTGTATATCTAATAAAAATATTGAAGTCACCGTTTTTCCAAATCCGACATATAGAAAAATAACGGTTGATTTTATAGGAAACCCTAAGGATATAGAGTCGGTAAATCTAATTAATGTCTATGGAGAAACGGTATATGAATCAACCTTTTTGCAACCTGAATTGGATTTTGAAAATCTCAATTCAGGAGTATATATTCTTCGAGTTGCCCTAAAATCGAAAGAATATATAGAAAAAAGGTTTATTGTGAAATGAAGCTATCAGAGTCGGAACAGAAGATTATATCCGTTGTAATAGAGGTTATTGTTTAAGATATTCAATAGCTTTACATTTATCAGGAGCTCCGAAAATGGCATTTCCGACAACCAAAACATCAGCACCAGCCTTTACAATTGCTTTAGCATTCGACAACGTTACTCCACCATCGACTTCAATTATTGTGTTTGCTCCGCTACTTATTATTAAGTCTTTAAGCTTTGCTATTTTGGTGAACGACGATTCAATAAATTTTTGTCCGCCAAAACCCGGATTCACAGACATTAAAAGAACGATATCAATATCATTAATAATATCTTCGAGGCTGTTTACCGGTGTATGTGGATTTAATGAAACGCCGGCTTTCATCCCGTTTGCCTTTATTAATTCTATGGTGCGGTGAAGATGCGTACAAGCTTCATAGTGAACCGTAAGGATGTCGGCTCCACAATCGGCAAATTCCTTGATATAACGATTTGGATCTACAATCATTAAATGAACATCCAACGGTTTTTTTGCATGTGCTTTAATGTGTTTAATCACCGGCATTCCGAACGAAATGTTGGGAACAAAAACACCATCCATCACATCAATGTGAAACCAATCGGCGTCCGATTTGTTAACTATATTAATATCTTCAATAAGGTTTGCAAAGTCTGCCGATAACAGCGATGGTGATAGTCGATGTGTCATTTGTTAAATGTATATTATACAAATATAATAACTTATAGGGGAAAACTAAAATAAATCGTCTTGTTCAATGTCTTGTTTGTGATAAATTGTGGTAAGAGCATTTATAAATTCTGTAATTTTCGTTACAGCTTCCATTGTTTCGGCACTGATGCTTTTCTTTTGTAAACGAAGAATCAGAAACCCATAAAGTGCATTAAAACATGCGTCGATTTCGTTTTTTATGCTACCGTTTGATTTGAGCAGAATATCGTGAATTGCAGGAATTGCGGTGTTGAATTTTATTTTATAATCGGCATAGCCGGGATCTTGCAATAGGCTGATGTTTAACGACGAAAGATCTTGTATGATTGATTTAATATATAGTAGATGACCTTGTTTTTCAATACCTTCAGCACGCATAGCTTCAATCATGTTGGTATACCATTCACGAATCTGGTTGCTGATATGTAATGGTTGTTGATATGGCTTTATGATGAATTCTTCGATTTTTGACATATCGAAGTTGTAACCTCTGATTATATCTTCCAATTGCCATATATACAGAATATATTCAGCAATATTTTCTTTTCTTTTTTTCTCAGCTATTAACATTGTAATGATTATAAATTAAAAATTTTGAGTTCTGAATTAATGCTGACATCCTCAGATCTCCAAATTAATTTCTCGTTAATTTTTCAATATCACGTCTATCCTTTTTTGTTGGTCTGCCTTCTCCTGGATCACGATAAACGGTTTTTTGCCAGCGAGTGTCTTCAAGTATTTGAAGTTGATCGGGTGGTGTTGTGTCTTCAATAAAATCTTTTACCAGAGTTGCCGAAAGACGTTGTGCCAATAACCCCTTTACTACAAATGTCCGGGTAATTGGCGGAACTTTCACTTCAATCACATCACCTATTTTTAGCCCTCTTGATGGTTTAACTCGCTTTCCTTGAATACTCACACGTCCATTGTTGCAGGCATCGGTGGCCAGCGAGCGACTTTTGTATAATCGCACAGCCCATAACCATTTATCAACACGAATATTTTCTTCAATTTTGTAATTCATAAACCAAAGATTTTTCTTGCAAATATATGTATTTTTGAGCTTTCAATTTCAGATCGTTTATCTTGCATAAATTAAAACTAAATGGATATTATCATTGGACAGCTATTGTCCGGAGCAAAAGCTGCAAAAGGTGTGACAGTGGTTATTGACGTTTTTAGAGCTTTTTCTGTGTCATGTTATTTGTTCGATAAAGGAGTAAAATCTATTTATACAGTTGCCGATATTACTATTGCATATCAATTGAAGAAGGATCATTCCGATTGGTTGCTTATCGGCGAACGTCACGAAAGAAAACCTGAGGGATTTGATTATGGCAATTCGCCATCCCAGTTTTTGAGTGACGATTTGAAACACAAAACAGTTATCCATACAACAAGTTCGGGGACACAAGGTTTGCTTGCTGCTGCTAAGGGTGCCGATGTCCTTTTAACCGGTAGTTTTGTTAATGCCGATGCAATTGTAAAATATATAAAACAGCTGAATCCTGAATATGTTACACTCTGTTGTATGGGATATGCAACACAATGTCCAACAGAAGAAGATACTTTTTGTGCTGAATACATCAAAGCTCGTCTTGAGGGAAAATCGTATGATTTTGAAAAAAAAATTCAAGAGATAAAACAAACATCAGGATTGCGTTTCTTTGAGGGACATGCTCATGCTCCTGAATCAGATTTTTATCTTTGTTTGAAAACGGGAGTCTTTGATTTTGTTCTCGTAGCAAAACCTATGGGTGATGGAATTTTGAATTTACATAAAATTGATGTGAAATAAGTATGAATAACAAAATCGCAATTCTTGATGCAAAAGTCATTGCCGAGAATCAAAAGCTAAAAATATTCGACCAGTTTGGTGAAGTAACACTATGGCAGACAACGATGCTTCCCGAGCGAATTCATCATATTGGTAATGCAAATATTGTTATTACCAACAAGGTTTTGATCGATAAAGAAATTATGAAAACTTGTCCTGATGTGAAACTTATTTGTTTGACAGCAACAGGCATGAATAATGTCGATCTGGATTATGCTCACGAACAGAATATTGTTGTTAAAAATGTTTCCGGATATTCAACAGAAAGTGTTGCACAACATACATTTACAATGTTGTTGTATCTTATTTCCCGACCATTTTATTACGATCAGTTTGTAAAATCAGGTGACTATGCAAAATCTGACGTTTTTGCTCATTTCGGACCGGGATATTGGGAATTAAAAGGTAAACGTTGGGGGATAATTGGACTAGGAGCAATTGGTCGAAAAGTCGCTCAAATAGCTGAAGCTTTTGGATGTGACGTGGTCTATTACTCAACCTCGGGAAAAAATAATTATGCCGGATATAAACGTGTTGAACTCGACGAATTACTTGCTACCTCTCGCATTGTTTCCATCCATGCTCCGCTCAATGCGAATACTTGCGGACTAATTTCATATACGCAATTGCAAAAAATGTGTCGCAATGCGATTCTAATCAATGTTGGCCGTGGAAATATTGTTGATGAGGCCGCTTTAGCAAAAGCATTAGACGAAAATCTTATCTATGGAGCTTGTCTCGATGTGTTGGCAAATGAACCAATAAAAGCCGATAATCCTCTTCTTTCTATAAAACACAAAGATAAGCTGTTTATTTCACCTCACATTGCCTGGATAAGTGACGAAGCGTTAACGACTTTGCTCGAAAAAACAGTAAATAATATTCAGAATTATTTGAATAATTTTAAATAATATTTTTTATTTAGTCGGCTGTAATTGCTTGAAATATATTGTAATAAAAATATTAGACTAAAAGACTAAAATAGTCGAAAAGGTATTGACATTCCATTTTTATGTGTGTATATTTGCACCGTCATTATGTAATAGTGCAGATATATAGATGGACTCAAAAGACGAAATAAGAGAACAAATAGTTGAGGTAGCTCGTCAAATATTTAGTCGCTTTGGCTTTCGTAAAACAACCATGGATGATATAGCCCTTGGTGTTGGGAAAGGGAAAAGTTCTATCTATTATTATTTCACAAGTAAGGATGAGGTTTTTAGAGCTGTTGTTGGAAAAGAAATAGCAACGTTTCGTGTCGAATTATTAAAAGTAGTAGAGTCGGACTTAAAGCCTGCCGAAAAATTACAAGCCTATGTTTCGGTTCGTATGACCAAGTTTGGAGAAATGACAAATTTTTATCGGGCTATAAAAGACGAACTGCTCGGTCAATTTGATTATATAAATCAAATCAGAAAAGATTATGATGAAGATGAAATAGCATTAATTGAAAGACTTGTGAAAGAAGGGATTGATGCTGACGTATTTAGTATAGAAAATTCTCGATTAACATCTATTGTCCTTGTTACAGCCATGAAAGGTCTTGAAATTCCCTTGTTTTGGTGTAACGGAAATGACGATACCGAATCGAGGTTAAAGAATGTGTTGAATATTTTGTTTAATGGTATTTTAAAGAAATAATAATTTTTGCTAAGAATTCCATTTGAAAAATGGTCGAAAAGTAAAAACATTAATATAACTGTTATGAAGAATTGGAAAATATTGATTGCCGTAATGCTTTGTTCTTTGAGTTTCTCAGCCCTACAAGCTCAGGATTCACTTAAAAACGTTGCTTTAACTTTTGAAAAAGCATTGGAAATGACATTACAAAATAGTCATGTTATAAAACAATCGCAGTATCAAGTTCAGGAAAAAGACCAAGCATTAAAAGCAACCAGAGGGCTGTATCTTCCTAAAGTTGGTATAATGGCAAATTATGTACGAATGTCTGACGATTTAACGTTGGATCTTACACCGGTAAAAGATGCAATAACTCCGTTGTATACAACACTTTCTAAATATGGCAATTTCTCAGGAGTTCCCAATCCCAATCCCGCAACAAGTACGGTAATGCCTATTTTGCCTGAGTCATATTCAACAGCTGGAGTTCGAGAAAAACTGGCTGCCGGATTGCAATCCCTTGACGCTGCGAACTGGAATCAAATGATTCAAAAGAAACAATTTGCAACCCTTGCTGCTAATGCTCAATGGCCAATATATGCAGGAGGAAAAGTAAGGATTGCCAACAAAGTGGCAAGTATTGAAAAACGCGAAGCCGAAGGTGTTACCGTTCAAAAACAAGGAGAAATAACAAGCGAATTGGTTGAACGATATTTTGGTCTTTGTCTTGCAAAACAAGCCGTAAATGTCCGTCAAGACGTGTTGTTTGGCGTATCAAAACATTTGAATGATGCTGAAAAACTTGAGAAAGATGGAATGATTGCAACAGCCGAAGTACTTCAGGCAAAATTGTATTATGCCAATGCCGACAGAGAATATAAAAAAGCAAAAAGAAATGTTGGAATAATCAACCAAGCTTTAAGTAACACGCTGGCTCTCGAAAAAGATACAACAATAAATCCCACAACCGAATTGTTTTATCTTGACTCGATAGAACCGCTGGAATATTTCAAAAAATCAGCATTAGATAAGAATCCGTCATTAAAACAAGTGGATGACAAAAAGGAATTGGTCGAACAAAATTATAAAGCTCAGATATCAAATTATTTACCAACACTTGCTACTATGGGAACTTATAATTTGTGGAATAAAGATCTTTCCACATATACACCCGATTGGATGGTTGGTGTTTCATTGAATTATACCCTGTTCGATGGAGTTGCCCGTTATCGCAAAGTTAAAGCCGCATCATACAAAACAGATCAAGTTGAAGAGGTGAAACAAAAAGTACAATCAGATCTTTCTACAGTTGTTGAAAAACTTTACAATGAATTGAATATTAATCTGGAACAATTACAAGCATTGGAAGCATCAATGAGCTTTGCCGATGAGTTGGTTCGTGTGCGTGACAAAGCTTTCCATGAAGAAATGTCAAACTCAACAGAAGTCGTTGATGCCCAACTAGCGTTGGCTCAGGTTCGCATTGAACGATTACAGGCAATGTACAATTACGATCTTTGTTTAGCTCGGTTGCTTCAGTATGCAGGAATTCCTGAACAGTTCTCAGCATATAAACAACGACCATTAGCAAAAACAGAAAGCTATAAAGCAATAAAATAATAACGAAATAAAATTTGATAACAGATAAAATCTAAAACTATGAAAAAGGGAAATTTACTTGCATCAATTGGCGTTGCAGCGTTACTTATCTTTCTCACATATACTGTGTGGATTCTTAGTCGACCAAAACCTCTTGAAGTGCAGGGTGAGGTAGAGGCTACTCAAATAAAAGTTGCTTCGAAACTGATTGGACGTATCGATAGTTTGCCAATTCACAAAGGCGATTTTGTAAAAAAAGGACAGTTATTATTTTCATTGAAAAGTCCTGAGATCGAAGCAAAACTAGCACAAGCAAATGCTGCTTTAAAAGGTGCAAAAGCTCAAAATTCAAAAGCAATAGCTGGTGCCGATGTTGAAGATATTCAAGCAGCATACGATACGTATTTGAAAGCTCAGGCAGCTTTCGAATTAGCCGATAAAACATTTGCCAGAGTCAACAATCTTTACAAAGAAGGTGTATTGCCTGCACAAAAACGCGATGAAGCTGAAACTCAATTTAAAGCTGCACGCGAAACCGCAAGTGCTGCCAAGGCTGTTTGGGCAAAAGCTAAAAAAGGTGCTAGAATTGAAGATAAAGAAACTGCCGTATCGCTTGTTGATAGGGCAAAGGGTGCAATTCAAGAAATTGAAACGTATGTAAATGAAACATTCATCTATGCACCCACCGATGGTGAAGTTTCTAATATTCTTGCTGAATCTGGTGAATTGATTTCGGCTGGATATCCTGTTGTGACATTGATGAAACTCAATGATAGCTGGATAACATTCAATCTCCGTGAAGATCTGCTTGCATCAATCCGCATGGGATCTGTATTTACTGCAAAATTTCCGGCTTTAGGGAACAAAGAAATTCAATTAAAAGTTACATATATCAATCCGCTTGGAAGTTTTGCTACATGGAATGCCACAAAAACAACCGGCGATTTTGATATGAAAACCTTTGAAGTACATGCCATTCCTGTTGAAAAAGTTGAAGGTTTACGTCCGGGAATGAGTGCTTTGGTCGATTGGTCCAAGGTTGAAGAATCTGCTAAAAAGTAATTAGTTAATAAACGCGATGAAAACTCAAAGCACATCGGCTTTTCAAAATGTTCTTCAACGGGAATTGCAACGCATAACCAGTAGCTGGGCATTATTATTCATGACAATAATAGGACCTGCATTGTCAATCTTCCTTATTGTTTGGATATTCTCTGCCGGAGTTCCTCGCGAGATGCCTATTGCGGTCGTTGATTTAGATCATACACAAATATCTCGAAAATTAACCAGTATGGTTGATGCATCGCCCGTTGTTGCTGTCAATCGTAAATTCAATAGTTTATATGATGCAAAAAAAGCTATAGAAAGTGGAGAAGTCGATGCTGCACTCTATATTCCCAAAGGTGCTGAACACGATATTTTAAGAGGTTATAGTACCACCACCGCTTTGTATCTTAATAATTTGAATGTTGTAAAAGATGGATTGATTAATAGTGGTGTCAGAAAATCAATAGGAACACTCTCTGCTGGTATAAAACTGCAAATACAAATGAAAAGTGGATTGCGTCAGGAGCAGGCTATGTCGCGGATTATGCCTGTTGTATTGCGATCTGTTTTGCTATTCAACCCTTTTACCACTTATTCATATTATTTAACAGTAAATTTGTTGTTTATCAGTTTAATAGTCTTTGTCTTGCTGGGAACAATTTATGCTGTCGGAAATGAATTATATCAGGGAACCGGTTGCCAGTGGATTAGGATTGCCGATAAAAATTATATAGTTGCCATTGTCGGAAAATTATTACCATATACCGTTGCATTTTATATCGTGGCAATGGTTATTGATCTTGTTTTGTTTAATAATTTAGGCGTTCCGGTTCGTGGACATCTTTCGAGTATATTGATAGGTGAATTTTTGCTTATAATAAGTTATCAGTCAATGGCTGTTTTCTTACTTTCATTAACCACAAATATGCGTTTGAGCCTATCTTTGGGGAGTGGATACAGTATGTTGGCAATTACGTTTTGCGGGTTGACATTCCCCGTGTTTGGAATGTCCATTATTGCTCAGTCTTTTGCTTCTATATTCCCATTTACATATTGGGTGAAAATTTTAATGGGACAATCATTACGGGGTGAATCTGTTGCTTTTAGTATATTGCCAATGTATGCATTGTTGACATTTGTGCTTTTTGGAATGATGTTTCTACCAAGACTTATGCAAATGATGCTCAACAGAAAACGTTGGGGTAAAATGTAAATTTGCTGATTATGTGGAAGAAAATTACAATAGGAGCTAGAGAAACCGTTGGTTATTTTATTGGAGAACTTAAATTGATTTTTAGTGATTCCGGTGCTGTTTTGTTTTTCATCATTGCTATGTTTATTTATCCGTTGTTGTATGTTACCGGATATGGTAAAGAAGTGGTGCGGGAGCTTCCTGTCGCTGTTGTCGATTTAGATCATTCGGCTCTTAGCCGTCAGTATAGTAGGATGGTCGATGCGTCCGAACAAATAGTCGTTTCGTGTAAACCGGCTAGTCTTAAAGATGCAGAACAATTGTTTTACGAGGGGAAAGTCAAAGGTGTAATTTTGATTCCCAGTACTTTCGAAAAGGATATACTTAATGCAAAACAAACAAATGTAACGGTTTATAGTGATGCCAGTTTTTTCCTTCTCTATAAACAAGTGTATACAGGAGCCAGTTTTGCAAATGGCACATTTGCTGCAGGCGTCGAAGTAAAACGGATGCTGGCCGAAGGTAAATCAATGAAACAAGCTGTCGATCAACAAGAGCCTGTAAAGGTTGATGTCTATAATCTTTATAATCCCTCAGGTGGCTATGCCAGTTTTGTTATGCCCGGAGTTATATTGATTGTTATGCAACAAACGCTATTGATTGGTATCGGCGTCCTCGGTGGCACTATTCGCGAAAAGAATATCTTTCTTAAGATGAACGGAAAAGCAAAAAACAGACTTGGTAGCATTCGATTAGTCTTTGGTAAGGCTTCTGCATACTTTTTAGTCTATTTTTTTGATGCCTTGTTTGCCTTTATTATTTTTCATCATTGGTTTGCGTTGCCCGACCGCGGAAATATGTTTTTAATCTTTGTGTTATTTATTCCATATATTTTAGCTGTTTCCTTCTTTGGATTGGCTATCAGTATGGCTTTTAAAGAACGTGTTCATGCTATTTTGTTCCTAGTCTTTCTCTCTCCAATGATAGTCTTTATGAGTGGAATTTCGTGGCCAAGTTCAGCATTGCCTTTACCATTAAGCTGGTTTGCTCATATATTTCCTAGTACAACCGTTGTGCCTGCATATTTAAAACTGAGAATTTGTGGAGCCGGATTCGAGGCAATTCGTCCCGAATTCATTTTTCTTGTTGTTCAAGCTTTTATCTACTTTATCCTTGCCACACTTTCTTACAGGTTCTCAATTTATCGATTTGGTCGAAAAATTGGGAAGATAAATTAACCAATCTACGGTGTTCATACTTCTTGAAAATCGTGATACTGATGTAACTGTTCTATAGGTTTGTGTTTAATTCAATAATCTAAATTGGTTAGGAGTAAAACCTGTTTCGTTCTTAAACATTCGGCTAAAGTGTTGAGGATACTTAAATCCTAATTCGTAAGCAATTTCGCTAACAGATTTGCTTGTGTCAAAGATTCGTTCTTTCGCATTATCTATTATTTTCAACTGTATATGTTCCTGAGCCGATTTCCCCGTTTCTTTCTTTATTAAATCGCCCAAATAATTTGATGAAATGTGTATCTGATCTGCACAGTATTTTACCGATGGTAAGCCTATTGTTTGGGGAATTTCAGATTGAAAATAGTTGTTGAGTATCTTTTCAAACTTCACTAAAATATCTTTGTTTACATTAGTTCGTGTAATAAATTGTCGGTCGTAGAATCGCATACAATAGTTGAGTAACAACTCTATATTGTTTGAAATAAGAGTTTTACTATGTTTGTCGATTGACTGTTGTAATTCATATTCAATTTTATTCATACAGTCGATAACAATTTGGCGTTCCTTTTCCGACAGGTGTAGAGCTTCATTTACATCGTATGAGAAAAATGAAAAATCTTTAATGTTGTGACCAAGCGAAGTTCCTCGAATCAAATCGGGATGAAAAAGCAAAGCCCATCCTTTCGGTTGTATGTATTCCTTACTATTTATTCCGAGAACCTGTCCAGGAGCTACAAACACAAGAGTTCCCTCTTGATAATCGTAATAATTACAACCATATTTAAGATCACCACATTTAATTTCTTTGAGAAAAATACAATAGAACCCAAAACATATCCGAAGACTTTGTGTTACATTTGCTTTCGACATGTCAATTACACTTACCAGAGGATGATGTGTTTCAATTCCTCTCATTGAATTATATTGAGATATATTATCCAATTTTACTATTTCATCCATCGCTTTTGTTTAATTATTAATGTAAAGGTAAGTCGCTTTTTTTATAAAAAATAATATACAAATAATAATCAGTAATCTTGGTACAACAATCAGTAATCTGTATAAAGGCTGGTAGCTTTTTTCATGTCAACTTTGCATTGTAGAATTTTATCAGTTACATTAAAATATTAAAACAATGGAAAAAAGAAAACTAGGTAATAACGGATTAGAAGTTTCCGAAATTGGTTTAGGCTGTATGGGAATGAGTTTTGGCTATGGAGTCGTTGCCGATAAAAAGCAGTCGATAGATCTTATTCGTAAAGCCGTTGACCTTGGCGTTACTTTTTTTGATACTGCCGAAATATATGGTCCATACAGTAATGAAGAACTTGTTGGCGAAGCTCTTGTCCCATTCAAAGGACGAGTTGCAATTGCTACAAAATTTGGTTTTAATATTGGAGGAGAAGGCCTTGATAGTCGTCCAGAAAGAATCAAAAAAGTTGCCGAATCTTCGTTGAAACGGCTTAATATCGACTGTATTGATTTGTTTTATCAACATCGTGTTGATCCAAATGTCCCCATTGAAGATGTTGCTGGTGCAGTAAAGGATTTGATTTCCCAAGGTAAAGTAAAATACTTTGGACTATCGGAAGCTGGTGTAAAAAACATACGTCGTGCACATGCCGTGTGTCCCGTAACAGCACTTCAAAGTGAATATTCCCTGTGGTGGCGTGAACCTGAATTGGAAATTATGTCAACTCTCGAAGAGCTTGGCATTGGTTTCGTTCCATACAGCCCGCTTGGGAAAGGTTTTCTAACAGGAAAAATGAATCAAAGTACAACGTTCGATAATAAAGATTTTCGGAGTACCATCCCTCGTTTAAATCCCGAAAATATTAAGGTTAATTTGGTTTTTGTCGAATTATTACAAGAAATCGCTCAACGTAAAAATGCGACTCCGGCACAAATTGCAATTGCTTGGTTGCTTGCACAAAAACCTTGGATTGTTCCAATTCCGGGAACTTCAAAAATAGACCGATTAATTGAAAACTTAGGAGGAGCTACTATCGAATTTAATGCTAATGAACTTCAAGAAATAAAAATTGCTTCTTCAAAATTGAAACCCGAAGGTGACAGATATTCCGAAGGTAGTGCAAAAATGATTGATAGATAAGAGCATTTTTCCATGAATAGTAGCAAAATGGCACAAAAAAACCACGAAGAACTGTGGCCGGATTATAAATCCAAAGCGAAGGTAACCGACCCCGAATTGATTGAGGTTTTCGACAACTTTGCTTTCGACGAAGTTATAAGCCATGATACTATCGATACCAAAACGCGGGTAATGGTAATTCTGGCTTCTACTATTGCTTCGCAAGCATTATCTGAATATAAAATGTTTGTTAATGCAGCTTTAAATGTTGGTGTAACTCCCGTTGAAGTAAAAGAAGTTCTTTATCAGTCTGTTCCTTATGTGGGCATAGCCAAAGTGATTGATTTTATTTACGCCACCAACGAAATATTTACTGAACGAGGTCTCGCTTTGCCATTAGAAGGACAATCAACCACGACTCCTGAAACTCGATATGAAAAAGGCTTAGCGTTGCAAAAAGCTATTTTTGGCGAGATGATAGATAAGTTGTACGAAACATCTCCTAAGAATCAGCTTCATTTTCAAAAATACCTGTCCGACAATTGCTTTGGCGATTATTTAACCCGAACCGGATTAGATATTAAAACCAGAGAACTTTTAACCTATTCAATGCTCATTAGTATGGGCGGAGCTGAATCGCAGGTAAAAGGTCATATTCAAGGTAATGTAAATGTTGGGAACAATAAAGAAACTCTACTGAATGTAACAACACAGCTATTTCCATACATCGGATACCCACGTACATTAAATGCACTCAAGTGTTTAAACGAGGTAATTCCTGAATAAGTAATAAATATTAATTAAAGAAAATAAGTATATGGAAACAAAAATTGTAAAAGCATACGGTACAGAGGCTGCAAATAAGCCTTTATACGCTATGAATATTAAGCGTAGAGGCCTTCATTCTCACGACGTAGAAATGGAAATTCTCTATTGTGGCATTTGCCATTCCGATTTACATCAAATTAAAAATGATTTCGGTGGAACAATCTTTCCAATTGTTCCCGGGCATGAAATGGTGGGTAAAGTAACCCGTGTGGGTGAGCATGTTACTAATTTCAAAGTTGGTGACCTTGCAGGTGTTGGATGTATAGTCGATTCTTGCGGAAAATGTGAATACTGCGAAGACGATAAAGAACAATTTTGCGACGAAGGAGTAACCTTTTCTTTTAACAGTCCCGATAAATATTTAGGAGGAGCAACTTTAGGCGGTTTTTCTGAAACCTATGTTTGCAATGAAAATTATGTACTTCATGTACCCGAAACGCTCGATTTGGCATCGGCAGCACCATTGCTTTGTGCTGGAATCACGGTATATTCCCCATTAAAACATTGGCAAGCCGGTCCTGGTAAAATTCTGGGTATTTTAGGAATTGGAGGACTAGGACACATGGCTATAAAAATTGCTAAAGCCATGGGTGCTCATGTAGTTGTATTTACCACATCGCCTTCTAAAGTGGAAGATGCAAAACGTTTGGGTGCTGATGAAGCAGTATTATCGAGCGACGCTGAGCAAATGGCTAAATATGCTCGTAAAATACATTTTATTATTGATACAGTTTCTGCCAAACACGATGTTAACACTTACCTTAATTTACTAAGGCATGATGGTAGCGTGGTGCTGGTTGGCTTACCGCCTCAACCGCTCGAAGTGAGTGCATTTAGTGTTGTTATGGGGAGACGTAGCTTTTCAGGTTCCAATATTGGTGGAATTGCCGAGACTCAGGAAATGCTCGATTTTTGTGCAAAACATAATATCACTGCCGATGTTGAGCTTATTAATATTCAACAAGTAAACGAAGCTTTTGATAGATTACAAAAAGGAGATGTTAAGTATCGTTTTGTAATTGATATGGCAAGTTTGAAAAAATAATATCTATAGAATATGCAAAAAGTTATATTGAACAATGGTGTAGAAATGCCTATCTTGGGTTTCGGCGTATATCAGGTAACCGATACCGATGAATGCGAAACCTGTGTCCTTGATGCAATAAATGCCGGATACCGATTAATAGATACAGCCCAAGCTTATGGAAATGAGGACGCTGTTGGAAAAGCCATTAAAAAAACTGGAGTAGCAAGAAAAGATCTCTTTATTACCACAAAACTTTGGGTATCAGATGTAGGCTACGAAAAAACCAAAAAGGCCTTCGAAAAATCGTTAAAGAACCTAGGACTCGATTATCTCGATTTGTATCTGATACATCAGCCTTATGGTGATGTACATGGTGCATGGCGTGCAATGGAGGAATTGTATAAAGAAGGAAGAATCAAAGCTATAGGTGTCAGTAATTTCCAACCCGATCGGGTAATGGATCTGATAGTATTCAACAAGATTGTCCCTGCTGTAAATCAAATTGAAACGCACCCTTTCAATCAACATATCGACACTCAGAAATTTTTAGCCGGGAACAAGGTTCAAATAGAATCATGGGGACCTTTTGCCGAAGGCAAGAATAATATTTTCAAAAACGAACTATTGGCATCAATCGGTGGTAAATATAACAAATCTATTGCACAGGTCATTTTGAGGTGGCTTACTCAACGAGGTGTTGTGGTCATACCTAAATCAGTTCGGAAGGAATGTATAATTGAAAACTGTAACATTTTTGACTTTCAACTAAGTGCCGAAGATATTACAGCTATTGCAACCCTTGATACTGGGAAAAGTCTGTTTTTTGACCATCGTGATCCTCAAATTGTAAAATGGTTGGGTGGTAGAAAATAAAAGTAATTAAAACATAAGAAAGTAATTAAGATGTCCAATACAAACAAAAAAGTGCTTATTGCTTATTATTCAAGGAAAGGCAATAATTATGTCGGTGGAAGTATTGTAAACCTTCCGATTGGAAATACGGAAGTCATAGCAAAGAAAATACAGGCTTTTATTGGTGGCGATTTATTCGAAATTGATACAGTAAAACCTTATCCAATAGATTATACTGCAACAACGAATGTTGCAAAAGATGAATTACGCGAAAACCTACGTCCACAATTAACCCATACGGTTAAAAACATGGACGATTATGAGGTCATCTATCTTGGTTATCCCAACTGGTGGGGTACTTTCCCAATGGCTGTTTTTACCTTCCTTGAATCGTACGATTTTTCGGGTAAAACAATTATACCTTTTTGTACGCACGAAGGTAGTGGAATGGGGAATAGCGAACACGATATTAAAAAACGTAGTCCCAAAGCAAAATTGCTTACTGGTATTGCCATTCGTGGAGGAACAGTATCAAATGCCGGTAATGTAGTTCAAGCTTGGTTGAAAACGCATTGATACTAAAAAACAAAAGATTTTGTTGAGGTTTCGGGTTTCGTTGAGATAACAGTTTTAAAACTCAAATAACAAAAAAGCCATGCAAATTAATAATTGCATGGCTTTTCATTTAATAATGGAGTCACAATTTAAGTCTTTGAAATACCGGCATTAAAATCTGTCATTTCTCCATCGTTTATGTTTATTGTGATGACATGGTCGGTATATCCTGCTTTTTTTATTGTTACTTGATATGTACCTGCCGGTAGCGACTTAATATTAAAGCCTCCCTTTTTGGCTGTCTTTTTTGTAATCGTATCGGGTATTGTTGATGTAGCCGTACTTGCCTTTGCCATCATCATTGTCCCTCCGTCTAATGCAAACGACACCGTAACACCTTTAATTGGTTTCCCTGTTGAGGCATCAGTTATCACACCCTTCACCGATAACGAACCTGCACCAGTTTGTATAATCTTGCGGGCAGCCTTGTAACCATTGTAAAAATTAGGTTGCGACAATCTGATAATTTCTACTGCTGCATCCATATTTGCAAGAGCTGTATCACCGGCTTTAAATAAAGTCACCAGTTGTTTTGTAGCCTGACTGGTTACTGTTGTTCCGATGCGTGGAGTCGCCAATGTTGCATTGTAAGTGGTTATTGCCGATAAAAACGCTGTTTGCGTTGCAGCAGTAATTCCGTAGGTTGTAAGACCGGCAACGTTTGTTTGTGCTCTGTCGTAGATTATTTGTGCGTAGTCTTTTAAAGCAGAGTCTGCGAATTTTTTAAAATCGCTTTCGCTGTAGTGAACTTCTGCCATAAGAGTTTGATTGTTGGTAAACTTGGCAAAAGCAGTTAGTTTACGGGCATTGTCGGCAGCTAATACAACCAATTGAGCTCTCAATTGATTCTTGCTTTGGGTAATACCTTTTTTGTCGATTTTTTGTTGTTCACCGATTACCTGAATCTGGGTACAAGTAGCTTTCAATGAACTAACATTCGTTGCAAAATTTGGCAACGTAGTTGTGATTGTTGCGTTTGAATCGCAAAATCCCGTTTCTGCAAGATACATGCTAAAACGGCTTTCCTGTTCGTTTGTCATGATTCTTTGTTTTAAAGGTTAATTTTTAAATGAACTATAATTGCAAGTAATTAAATCCATAAACTGTGCCGGAATATGTTTTATTGTGCCGTTTGTTCCTTTTTTTGTTTTTTTAAAAAACAGATTTTAAGTCGTCAATTTCTCCTTTATCATCAGTTTCAACCCCACCAAACCGATTGCTATTCCTATCAGTTCATAAAATGTCTATAACTAAAAGCATATAATTCAATTTTATAACTTGATTTTTATACTTTAGCAAAAAAGAAAATACATGAGCAATCTTTCAGTAAAAACGATGTACTTAAAGAATCAAAAAAATATTGAAACGGGTTTGCACAGTGAGTGTAGAGACGATGAAGATAATAAAGGAGATGGAGAAATGAAGGAATAAAGTCATTTATGAATTGTAATGCACAAGTTTTAAAGATATTTTCTAATTTTGTAAACGATGGACACAAATGAAAAATACATACTATCAGTACTTTTTAAACTAAAAGTTTATAAATCAACAAAACAAGGTTATGAAGATTTATTTACCGATGTTATGACCCTTTCCAATCCAAATTATCGAAATCCAAAGCCTCAAGGACGTTTAGGTGATAGCAAATGTGATGGTTTCGATGGAACCACAGGGAAATACTATCAGATATATGCACCTGAAGATCTAAAAGGCAACGAACAAACCATTACAGATAAATTTACAAAATCATTAAAAGTAATCATTGAAGAATGGAAAGAAATTTCACCCGTTAAAGAATTCTATATTGCTGTTAATGATAAGTATGAAGGTATTTATAATTCAACAGAACAATTACCCGTTAATTTAAAGAAAACGTTTGGAATAGATTGTTCCAATTTTACTTCACAAGATTTAGAAAACCTGTTTTACGCCTTAGATGATGACAAAAAATTTCAAGTTTTAGGGGGAGTCATTCCGAACGTAGAGAGTCTATCAACAGTTATTAATTTTGAAGTTCTCAAGGAATCTATATTGTATATTCAAAATATTGAGTGTTCATATGAAGTTAAAGCACTTCCGCAAAATATTGATTTACCAGCAAAAATTAAATTTAATAAATTAAATGAAAATATTGCTGAATTTATAAATGTAGGAAGCTATCAAATAGCAAATCTTGATGAATATTTTAAGCAAAACTCAAATAACAAAGTAATCTTACAAAAAGTATTTAATAATTTATATAATGAAGGTCTAGAAATAATTTCTGATAATGAAAAACATAGAAGCGATATTGTTTTCTTCTATATTTTAGAAAAGGCCTGTGTTGATAATCGTAAAGCCGTAAAAGATGCGGTTCTTACATTGATGTCTTATTATTTCGGTTACTGTGATATTTTCGAAGAACCACCAAGAACCACATTATTTTAATTATGTTTTTTTATTTCCAGGAAAACCAAAAAAATCAATCAATTATGTTGTTTCCAGAAAAACATATAAAAATTTCCGAATCGCTTTGGGGACTCGGAGGTATGCTTTTAAGTTTATTAGAAACACCAAAAACGTTTGATAATCTTTTATCTGAATTTCAACGAATAAATGATTCGACGTCATTCCCAGCAAATCACTCAATAAATGATGTCATTCTTGCTTTAGATTTGTTATTCGTAATTGGAGCAATAGATAAAAATGAGAAAGGAGAGTTAGCTTATGCTTCTAATTGAATTATCTGCCAATAATGAAAAATTCAAAACCGTAAAATTTAATCCTACAGGTTTATCATTAATTATTGCACATAAAGAAGATCCCGATAGTACAAAAACATTTAATAGTGTTGGCAAATCATTAATGATTGCTCTTATTCATTTTTGTTTAGGATCTAATCAGAAGAAAGAATTCAAGAATAAGCTAAAAGACTGGGTTTTTACTTTGAAGTATTCTATAAACGGAACAGATTATACTGCATCAAGAAGTACAAACGAACAAGATTTTATAGTTTTAAATGGTCAAAAGAAAACGTTGCGTTTATTTAATGACTTTATGTTTGACCAATTGTTTACTCATCCCGATAACGAAAATTATTTAAGCTTTCGGTCGCTTATTTCTCGATTTATTAGACAAGGTAAGGCAGGATACACCGATTTTGATAAATTTATCCCAAAAGAAAATGCTATAACTCAGTTAGTAAATAATAGCTTTTTACTCGGTTTAGATGTTAGTCGTGTTATTGTCAAAGTAAATTTGAGGAAGGAATTTGATGACATTGAAAAATTAAGAAAAAATATTGAGAATAATCAAGAATTCAAAGCCTTGTTTGCATCGAAAAAAGTTAAGGATATTGATTTACATATTCAGTCTGCAAAAGAAGAAATAAGTAAATTAACTGCAAATATTGATAACTTTATTATTGCAGAAAATTACACACAATTAAAGAAGGATGCTGATGAAATTTCTAATAAGTTAAACCACTTGAGAAATAAATTAACGTTATCCAATTTATCACTAGAGAATATTTCAAAAAGCTTAAAATTAAGACCTGATGTTTCTTTTGAAGAGGTCAATAACATATACCAACAAGCAAAAATTAGCTTTCCGGAAATACTAAAAAAGCAACTTATAGAAGTTGAACACTTTCATAATAGCATTGTAGATGAACGGGGAACTAGATTAAAGAAAGAAAAAACAAAGATTGAAAAACAGTTAAAAGATATAACCGAGCAAGTTAAATTTTACGAAAAGGAAGAAGATCGAATCTTACAACAATTAAAGGGAGTTGGTGCACTTGATGAATATACATCCTTAAATCAAAAACTGTCTAGTATAAAATCTAAATTTGAAAATCTTGAGTTTTTAAAGAAAATGACAACTCAATTTAAGAATAGAACTTCTGAGATAAAGAGTGAAATCGAAAAAGAGAATATCGTAACTAATAATTATCTTGACAATGAATATGCTCTAATCAAAGAAGAAAATATTAAGATTTTTAAGGATATTGCACACGAATTTTATCCCAAAAGTATTGCTGGTATCGAAATAAAAAATCACGAAGGTAATAACCAGATAAGATTCGATATTGATGCTACGATAAATTCTGACAGCGGTGATGCGGTTGGAAATATGAAATTATTCTGTTTCGACTGGATGATTTTACAAACAAAACATAATCACAATGTGCAATTTATATTGCATGATAGTAGAATAACGGCAGATGTTGATCCGAGACAGATTGCAATTTTATTAAGATATGCTTACAATAAATCAAAAGAATTAAATACTCAGTATATTATTGCTTTGAATGAGAATACTTTATTCAATGCAAAAGAATATTTAACTGAAGATGAATATCAAAATATCTATGCTTGTAAAGTACTGAAACTTTCTGATTTGAGTCATGAAGAAAAACTATTGGGAGATTATATTGAAATAAATTACGAATAATTCAAACTACCATTTTTCTTTACATACGATTAATCATGGCACCACCAAAAATAGAATGGGTAAAAAGCATTTGGAATCCAATAACAGGATGTACCAAGATAACGGCAGGTTGTAAATTTTGCTACGCCGAAGTTATGACACGTCGCCTACAAGTTTAAAATGAGCATTTTAGTAGACCCTAGTTTGGTTCGAGAACCTTTATGATGTTTCTGTAAACCACCTAGTACACTTCGAAGACGTCCCTGATTGCATTGTAACCTCCCGAGATAGCTGAAACCGGTCTCATGATTCGTTCCGGATCTTCCGAGATAGCTTCGAAACCTCCCGAGATACCTTCGATTAACGCCAAGCAATCTCCGATAGCCTCCGAGATTGTATTGCTTCCGTCCAAGATGATATTGCGAACCTCCCGGTTCGTATTACTATGCTCCGAGATCATTCCGCGGGCTTCCGAGACACCTTCGAGACCCACCAAGATATTTTCGAGTCGCTCCGAGATGAGTCTATACAATAAACTGTGGAGTCTATACAATAAACTGTGTGAAACTATATTTTATATAAATTTGACACAATATGAATACTCCAGTATTTGATTTTAACACTTTTGAAGCAGAAGCGTTAAAAGGTTTGCAAGAAGGCAAACCGT
>Ga0302296_1000235_pt1 | contig 49063 bp, 39 predicted proteins | sample III_Fen_N3_1_FD_194546 | JGI IMG/M metagenome (GOLD analysis project Ga0302296, IMG submission 194546) | Peat permafrost microbial communities from Stordalen Mire near Abisko, Sweden - III_Fen_N3_1 | ecosystem: Environmental > Terrestrial > Soil > Wetlands > Permafrost | place: Sweden: Abisko... | reverse complement strand
CATGAGCTTCAATTTCATCAAAGGCATCTGCAACACTTGCAGTTCCATTTATTCCATACTCACTTTCACCATCGATAGAACATGGTTTATGATTCAATCCATGATTTTCAATTTCAAAAAGGCTGTCTTTGCTTAAGTTAAGGAAGGTATTGAAATGTGCATCAATCCAAAGTCCAGAGACAAATAAAGTCGCTTGAATTTTTTCTTTTTGCAAATAATTGATTAATGAATCATTATATCCAGTTCCTTTTTCGCCACCACAAGCATCAAAGGTAAATGCAATATATTTTTTGTCGGTACATATATCTTCATCAACACCTTTTACAAACTCACCCCAATGTCCGGGTTTTGCATGAATATATTCATTAATTACCTTTCTTTTCTGACGAACATACAAAGAATCATTGTTCAATTTCTTTAAATATATATTATTCGAAAAGTCCTTCGCATTTTGTGAAAAGACAAGTTGATTTGTTAGAAAGACGAATAAAAATAAAAAAATATTTCGCATAATAATCGGACGTTAAATTTTAATAACAAAAGTATAAGAATCTACAATTGATTTAAAAAAAAAATGGATTTAAAACAAATTACTAAGGAGCAACAATAAAAGTTTAAGAGTAAATAATAGATTGTCTATTAGTTTAACAAAATTCTTATTGCCGTCTGCTTTAGCTGACGGATACATATACAAAAAGTAAAACCGGCTTTAGCCAAAATACGATTAAAATATCAAGAAGTACAACATGCAAAAAATATATTTAGTTCATGTGTAAGTTTTATGACAAAATATAGATTTGATATTATAATGATAAAACTTAAATATATTTAGGATAAAGCCAATAATTGTATCACATGTAATCCGTCAGCTAAAGCAGACGGCAAATAAAAATACAATCTCAAATTTCACTTTTCTCTTCAACTAATTAATTATTATCCATCATTTTGACCAAATCAGCCAATAAAAAAGCCCGAAACGCCTTTAACAGCAATTTCGGGCACAACACTAAACATGAAAATGATGAGAGAACAGAAAAGTGTTTATTTTTGGGAGAATCTAAAAATTCAATTATCAAGGCTTGCAATTTTTGTAAAACCGGAGTAGAGACGTAAAATTTTACGTCTCTAACAAATAAATCCGGATTTTACAAAAATTGTATAACGCTGAGAATTGGATTTTTAGAACTCCCATTTATTCTATTACTTCGTGTTTCGTTCTATTAAAAATCCAGAATATAATTGGGAATACAAGTAAGGTTAAAACGGTTGCAGTAATCAATCCTCCAATGATAACAACAGCAAGTGGTTTAGCCGACTCCGAGCCTATGCCCGTTGACAAAGCAGCGGGCATAAGACCTATTGAAGCCATTAATGCTGTCATAATAACGGGTCGGGTACGAACCTTTACAGCATGTAAAATAGAGATGTCTAATGTTAGACCACTTTTCAGATTGTTATGAAACTCAGAAATTAATATTACCCCATTTTGGATACATATACCAAACAATGCGATGAATCCAACACCAGCAGATATTCCGAAATTAATTCCGGTAAGATGCAGCGCTAGAATTCCTCCTATCAAAGCAAACGGAACATTTGCTATTACCAACGATGCATCTTTAAGATTACCAAACATGATAAACAACACGACGAAAATTGCAATCAAACTTATTGGCACAACTTTAGTCAAACGATCGGTAGCACGAACTTGATTTTCGAACTCACCTGCCCAACCAACACTATAACCTTGTGGCAGTTTAATTTGACTAACACGATTTTGTGCATCCAGTATTGTACTTCCTAAGTCACGATCGCGAACCGAGAATTTTACACCAATAAAACGTTTTGTATTATCGCGATAGATGAATGCTGGTCCAGTCACTTTTTTAATTTCGCAAACCTCTTTCAATGGAATTTTTGATCCACTTAACGTAGGTACTTTCAAACTCGCAATGTCTTCTTCATCTTTACGAAAATCTCTTTTATAGCGAATACGAATATCGAATTTACGTTCACCTTCGTATTTTTCGGTAGCTGTTTTTCCACCAAATGCCATTTCAAGTACAGCTTGGGCTTCATCGGGCATTACGCCGTAAGCAGCCATTTTTTCTTTATCGAGAATAACACTTATTTCAGGTTGACCAACATTACGCATTACTCCCAAATCGCGAACACCTGGTACATCTTTCATTTTTTCAACCACTTGATTGGCTATTACATCAAGTTTATCAAGATCGTCGCCATAGATTTTTACACCATTCGATGCATTGAAACCAGCAACAGCTTCGGCAACATTATCGATAATGGGTTGCGAGTAGTTGTAACAAATTCCTTGATATTTCTCCAACTTTTTATCCATTTCATCAACCAATTCGACATAGCTAATTTTTCGTTTCCAGTCGTCGTGAGGTTTTAAGTTTACTTGCATTTGCACATAATAAAAACCACTGGGGTCGGTACCATCGTTGCTACGTCCTGTTTGTGAAAGAACGCCGTTTACTTCTTCAAAGCCCATTAATATTTTACGAAGTGTTGCAACACGTTTTACCGTTTCCTTCAAGCTCTGACTCATTGGATATTTTGCCTCGACCCATAATGCACCTTCGTTAAGTTGTGGCATAAACTCTGAACCAAGGTATTTGGCCGAGAAAAACGTTACAGCCATAATGCTAAAGGCAACGATCAAAGTATAGCGTTTGTGTTTGAAGGTAAAACGGAATGCTTTTTCAGTAATATTATTCCAGAAATTAACAAAAGGATTGTGTTTTTCTCTCACGTTTTTATTAAGAAGAACATGAGTTAATACAGGAACTAAGGTTAAGGTAAATATCAAAGCACCAAGTAAGGCAAAACCTAATGTCCATGCTAGTGGCGAGAACATTTTACCTTCAACTTTCTCGAAAGAGAAAATAGGAAGTAATGCTATGATAATAATTAATTTTGAGAAGAAAATTGCTTTACCAAGCCCAGAACCATTGACCTTTATTAAACCAGCTTTTGCTAATTTATTAAATTTATCGTCGCCTACTTTAGTTCGTAAATGATCGAGTGTAACGAATAGTCCTTCGACCATCACCACAGCCCCATCGATGATGATACCAAAATCGACAGCTCCAAGAGATAGTAGATTTGCCGTCATACCCTTCATTCGCAAACAAAGAAAAGCAAACATCAACGACAATGGAACAATAATAGATACAATAACCGTTGTTCGCCAATCGGCCATAAAGAGGAATACAATAACTGTTACCAGAATAATACCCTCCATCACATTATGCATAACGGTGTGAGTTGTGTAATTCATCAACACATCGCGATCGTAGAATGTTTCCATTTTCACATCCGAAGGCAATATCTTGGTATTTAATTCATTGATTTTGTCTTTTACACGAGCAAGAACTTCATGAGCATTTTCGCCCTTACGCATTACAACTATTCCTTCAACAATATCGTCATTACCATTCAAGCCTACCTGACCAACTCTAGGCATAGAACCTTGTTGGATGGTTGCAATATTTTTTACAAGAATAGGATTTCCATTATCGTACGAAACTATAACATTACCAATATCTTCTTGCGATTTTATTAGACCAATTCCACGAACTACAAATGCTTGTCCATTACGTTCAATAACATCGCCCCCAACATTCAGGTTACTTTTGCTGATTGCAGTATACACATCCATTGGAGTAATATCGTAACTCGAAAGACGATTTGGATCGATACTTACTTCGTACGTTTTTTGTTGTCCACCAAATGCTACAAGATCGGCAACACCTGGAATGGCTCTCAATTGACGGTCGATAACCCAAGTTTGAAGAGTCAATAAGTCACGACTATCGCGCGATTTGCTTTTTAAAGTATAGCGGAATATTTCGCCTGTTGGACCATACGGTGGTTGTACATCGGGCTCTACGCCATCGGGTAATTGAACATTATGCAAAAGATTGTTAACTTGTTGACGAGCAAAGAAATCTTCAACATCGTCTTCGAAAATGATTTTAATAACCGAAAGTCCAAACATGGTAACACTGCGAACGCTGGTCTTTTTTTGCACCGAATTCATTGCTATTTCGATTGGCGAAGTCACAAATCGTTCAACTTCTTCGGCACTACGACCATTCCATTGTGTTACAACAATGATTTGAGTATTAGTTACATCGGGAAATGCTTCGATTGGCATTTGACGGAAAGCAATAAAACCAGCAACAACAAGAAGTCCTACCCAAAAGAAGGTAAACATTCTGTTTTTGAGGGAAAATGCTATTATAGATTTAATAAACTTGTTCATGGCTTTGAGCTTTACTAAACAGTATGTAAATATGTTAAAAACCTAATTTGATTACTTTTTCAAACGCTGCTCAATGGAACATCAAACAGAACTTGTTGAAGCATTTATTCTAATGAATTGCAAAGAAAAACTTAGTCATTTAAAGCATCATAAATTAAAAGCTGATTGTGCGTTATAACAGAATCGCCCACTTTAATTCCCGATTTTATAAAGGTAATATCACTCAATTGTCGGAATACGTCAACCTTTCTGGTTTCAATATTAAAACGATCTTTATATACCATTACATAATATTGACTTTTATCGAATATCACAGCTGACGATGGAACAGTAATCATTTGTTCCTTTTCTTTATAGCTAATTTTAACCGAAGTTTTCATTTCGGGTTTTAACAAATACTCAGGGTTTTGAAGTTTAATGCGAACTGTCATTGCCTTTGTTTCAGGATCGATAACGTTAAATATTTTATCGATTTTACCATGAAATACTTTGTCGGGATAACTCATTGTCGTTACACATGCATCGAAACCTAAACCGACTTCTTGAATATCCGATTCACTCACATTTGCAAGTGCCCAAACCTCATTAATATCGGCAATGTCAAAGATATTGTTTGAGTGATCGCTACGAAGAAGCATATCTTGATTGATATCTTTTTGAAGGATAAAACCACTTATTGGTGAACGAACCTCGTAAATTGCTCCTGCTTTTAGACTATAGATTTTATATGTTTCTTGAACACGACCCAATTGCGATTGAGCTTTATCTAATTCGCTTTTAGCAGTAATAACATCGCGTTCGGTATTCAGTTTACCTTCATACAATTCTTGAACTGCTTTAAGGTTATTTTTTGCAACCACAACATCGTTCTTAGCATCATTTAAGTCTTTTTCGAAACTTGCTACCTCGGTACTTCTTATGGTTGCAAGTAATTGACCCTTTTCAACATGATCGCCAAGTTCAACAAATACCTTCATTACACTACCACCAACCATCGGATAGATTTCAATAAGCTTATTGTTGTCGGCAGCTATTTTACCGTAAAACTCAAGCTCATTTTTTACATTTTCGATGTTTGCTCTACTAAATGTTGTTGATTTCAACATTGTATCGCTAAGGACAAATGTTTGTGCCTCTGCATTTGAGTCGGTTTTATGGCTTTTGCACGATGCAAACATAAAAACACTCACTACAAGTATTAGATTAATCAGGTATTTCATATTCATACATTTTAATTGGTTGTTCTATTCCTATTAGTATATTTTTGAATTGGTTGTGAAATTAATTTCTTCGCAAGCATCAACTAAGTTTTTTGCAAATTGATGAAACTGCACCATTGAAAGAGTATAGCTTTCCATAAAATCGGTAAACTCAATGAGCGAAATGTTTCCATCTCTGAAGTTTTTAAGTACTCCAGCTTCAACATCATCGAAGTTTTTGGTTGATTGTGCGTTTAACATATTGAAATTCTCGTGAGCTTCTTGCCATTTTTTATAAGCAGCAAAAACCTCATTCGAAACAGTGTTTTGTGTCAATGTTTGTTGTACTTCGGCTTGACTTTTTTGAGCTTTCGCGATTTTAATATTTCCTTGATTACGATTCCACAACGGAAGTGGAATGCCAACCGACATGCTAACTTCATTTTTAAATGCTGAGCCAAGTTGATCGTATGTTACGCCTAAAGATACATCGGGAATAGCCAATGCTTTTTGCCATTTCACATTGGTATTGGCAGCTTCTACTTGTTTTTGAGCTATCAACAAATCGGTTCTATTTGCCAATGCTTTGCTTTTAAGTGAATCGACTGAAATAGTACTCTCTGCTTGGAAATACATTGTTTCACCTTCACTTGGTTTTGGATTAATGTTGTTTGCACTGCCAGTAAATACTTGCAAATCGCGTTGATTTTCAATGATACTATTATACAAATCGGATTTTTGTTGCTTAAAACCAAAATATAGCGATTGAAGACGAACAAGATCTTTTAATGGCAAATTTCCTTTTTGAACTTGTGTTGTATATGTTTTGATGAGTGAGTCGAGATTATTGATTTGTTTCGAAATATCGATGTACGAAAGCTGGTCGAAATATAAAGAGAAATAACTTTTGCGAAGTTGGTATTTTAGATTTCGTAATAAATCGGCAAATTCTTGTTCAGCAATTTCGGCATTGGTGCGGGCTAAAGCTATCTCGTTGCGTTTTTTGCCTCCCATGTAAATAAGTTGCTCAATTCCAAAAGCCTTTTGACCCACATCACCTACATCGAAATACTTTTTTCGTTCAGGATTATAGGCATTTAATTCTGTTGTAAACATTGGATTTTCCCAAAGTCTTGCTTGAATTATAACCGCTTTTGCCGATTCAATATTAAACTGACCAGCCATTAAGCTTAAATTGTTTTTCAAAAACATCGATTCACATTGTTCCAATGTCAATGTTGAATCGTTTTGAGCAAATATTCCGGAACTAAGGAATACAAAAAATATAATTATTGAAGTTCTCATTTTTTTGCTATTTTATCAGTACAAAGATTACAACAACAAAATTAAACGAGACTTAAATGGAACTTAAAAAAGAATTAAAAGACGGGGGTTGTTGTTTATCGACATGTAGACCTACGAGGTTTTAAAAACCTCGTAGGTTTGGGGTAAAAAAGATTAGGATTATTACTTGAGCGTTTAAAAAAACAAACATTCGACCTTTTTCACTAAATCGAGGGCTTTAAAAAGCAAATATTTGGACAAAATCAGCAAAAATATATTCTCGAAGACCTTTCATTTTGACTAAATCACCAAATAAAGAGTCAAAAAAACCTAAAGTTTGGTTTCTGAAACGAAACATTAGGTCTCAATGAGCAAATGGTTAGTTTTAATCACCTTTCATTTGGTTTTAGAAACGTACGTTTTGGTGATTATGACCAAATGTTTAGTGAATTTGATCCTTTAATTGGTTTTCGAGAGGATTAATTTAGTCTTTTACTCCAAATCAAACGAAATAATAAAGCAATTTATATCAGTTTTAGGATTGCTATATGCAATTTTGGCATTATGATAATGAACAATCCTTTCGGTAATTCTGAGTCCCAAACCTGTACCCGATGTGTGTTGTGCATTAGCTCCACGAGTAAATGCTGTAAACATATTGGTTTGTTCTTGTTTACTTAAGCTTGGTCCAGCATTTGTAATTTCAACATTCAATTGGTTATGAGCCTGTTTTACTATTACTTGAACCTTTTTGTCGGACGAATATAAATAGGCATTTTTCAAAAGATTGGTAAATACAATTTTCAAAAGATTGGCATCACCTTTTATTTCAACATTGGTTTCGTCGGCACTATCGTTTTCTATGTTAAACACAATGTGAAAATCGGGATAGGTTTTTGTTATAAAATCGATAGCTTCAAAAATAACTTCATCGAGCCGGCAAGGAGGTAGATATTTGGTAATATTATTTTTATCGATTCTCGACAAAAGCAAAAGCGATGAAATTATATCGGCCATTTGGTTCGAATCGTTCATTATGCTTTGCAAATATTTTAGGGTATTTTCCGAATGGCTTTCTTGCTTTATGAGATTTTGCACCTGCATCATAATTCTTGTGATAGGCGTACGTAACTCGTGCGATGCATTATCGGTAAATTCTTTTTGCTGTTTGTACGAAACGTCAATACGTTCCATCATTTGGTTAAAGGCATGTGCCAAAAGATCGAGTTCGTCCTTTTTGCCCGTTTCTTCCAAACGCACATGTAGCTTATTCTCCGAAATACCAGTAATTCTTTTTTGAAAATGTTCCAATATCGATAAAACTCGCGAACTGAGTGTATATGCAAAAACAATAATAGAAAGAGTTCCTAATATAAAAGCAAAAAGCATAATATAGCGTAAATACCATATTTTCTTATAGCCATACATATCTTCGGCACTTACAATAATGAAGTACGATTTTTTATTTGACTTGTAGGTTATTCCTAAAATATTGGTTGTGCCTAATTCCTTATAAAAATCGCCTTTTAGCTTTAAATCATCTAAATCAGACAATGAATAATTTATCGCTTCACCACCAATATTGCTATATATCAATCGCTCATTAGAATCAAATATAAGGATTTTATCATCGTATAATTTATCGATGGAATTTCTATCAATGATTTCTAAAACATGCTTTTCCGATACTTTAGCGTCAACAAGTAATTCGATTGTAGAAATTGCCTTTTCTTCGAGTCTTAATTTAAATTCTTCACTTCTATAGCGAGTAAATAGCCATAAAACCAATAAAAGTACAACTCCTAATATTGCAGAGAATAAAATACTTGAATATATGGCAAATTGTTTTTTAAGACTCATTGTTTTAAAATTTATAAATGCTTCGTCAAGCTTGTCGAAGGCTAAACTCAATTAATCCCAAATCTATATAAACCTCAGACCAATCCCCTTCCCCGTTAGCTTTGCTAAACCTTTCAGGTTTCGTCAAGGGGGATTGGCGTCACTGGCTGTTTAAGCCCTCTTGGCGAATTGCGAAGCAATCGACGAAGTCAACAGGGTTGGGAGATTGATGTTAGTTCTGTATTGATATATATATTTTACAATTCCTTACTAAAATTAATACCTGTAATATACATATAATCGGGTGTATTTTCATTATACCCATGTTGAATCATATAATACAAATCAATATCGAATTTGTGATGCAAATGAAATGATGTTCCAACACAATATCTTGTTCGGTTTACGTAATATGGAATACGTTTCATATTTGTGCGCCACTCAATAAAAACAAAAGGTTCAATACGTTTCTTTAATTTATATTCGATACAAAATTTATTGCGTAGATATTTATCGGGGATTTTACCCGATGGACTTGAATTAACATCGGTCCATTGTATTTGGAATAATGGGGTATACTTAAAATGAAGCTTTTTATAAAGCTTGAATTTTGAGGTAATATCAAAATATATTTGATGTTGAAAGCTGTGACTTTTATCAGTATTTACATGGTCGACAAAAACATATGCCAATTCGGCTTCATAGTGTTTCGACAATTCGTAACTCGTGCAATAATCGATAAACAAATTATCGTGTTTAGTATAATTATTTTGCAATCGTTCTTGAATGAATAAATTGCCCATAAATTTTTTATTGTACTTGTAATGTAATTTTATTCCCGGCCAAAAAGCAGCATCATTATCCTGAGCAAAACTTTTTGAGACAAGTAAAAAACAAACAAAAATGAGTAAAAAATATTTTTGGCAAGATATTGTCATTCCCTTATTCCAATTATCAATTATTAGTCTTCGGCTTTTACATAATAGCCAAAACCAGGACGAGTATGAATAAGTTTTGGAGTAAATTCTTTGTCAATTTTTTTGCGAAGGAAGTTAATGTAAACCTCAATGGTATTGGTACCTGTTTCAAAATTTATGTCCCACACTTCTTCCAAAATGGTTTGTTTCGAAACGGGGCGACCTTTTGCTTTTGCGAGTAATAAAAGGAGTTGATATTCTTTGGGCGAAAGTATTATTTCATTTTGATTTCGGCTCACCTTCATTTCCGAAGTATTAATTTCTAAATTTTCGATTCGCAAAATTTCATCGACCGAAAAGGGTTTACTTTCTCGTCGGGTAAGCGATTGAATGCGAACAAATAATTCGTCGAAATGAAATGGTTTTACCAAATAGTCATCGGCACCACGATTAAATGCATCGACCTTATCTTCAATTTGACCAAAAGCAGTGAGCATTAGTATAGGAGTTTGTTTGTCGGTTGTGCGAATGGTGCTACAAACTTCTAAGCCATTTACTCCAGGTACATTTATATCGAGTATGTAAATATTGTACTGAGCAGTATTATACTGTTTTAAGAACAAACTACCATCATACACTACATCGCATTCAATATTTTTATCGTTCAAAAATACCTTTACTTCTGTTGCTAATTTAAAATCGTCTTCGAGCAATAAAACGTGCATACTATTTTTCATTAATGAAAGATAAAGATATTACATTCTTGACTACAATCCGATTTAAAAAACCTTAAAATTCAGCATGTGCTCTTAAACCAAAAGCATGAACGGGTCCACGTTCTTTGTCATAACCGGGATTCATAATAAATTGGTAATCGGGACTGATGAAAAATGGTGTATTGTGTAAATTTATAGAATAGTAAACTTCGGCTATCATTTCGGGTTCATATTTCAATGTTCCATCGCCTATGATGAAGCCGTATCCACCTGCTGCCATGTAGTTTCTATGATCTTTCGACAAGCCATTAGCAAGAAATGCTACACCTAATTTGTCGGAATTTCTTTTCCATTTTTGACCATTTACTTGAATTCCAAAGCTTATTGCTCGATCTATTTCGGTAAATGCCCAAGTTTCATTTCGTCCATCATTTATACTTGCTCTGAAAAAGAAACCAACATTTTCAGAAAGCGTTTGGTCAACATTTACACCAATTCCATATTTGTTACTACCACGTTTATTAACACTATCGATAGCATGCGATATGTTGCCCGTAGTTTTTGCATATGTAAGTGCGTCTTTGTAATTTCCCATTCTCGCATTATTGTAAAAGCCAATTACACGAAACGTTCCCGACTGACTACCGAGTGTATATTTGTGCTCAAACTCTAATGCATTTGCATTTGAATGTCGAATATCTTTATCCATGTCAGGACCATTGGCAACTTTAGGAACCATTACCATACAATAACGAATAGCCCACTGTGGTTTTACCAATTCAGCAACACCTCCAAAAGTATATCCTTTGGTATTTGCAGGATAATCCCAAGCTCCATTTCCCATCAATGCCCAGTTGTAAAACTGATTGCGTGGATCGTGAGCATATTTATTATTATCAAAAAAGTCTAAAACACTAAATTTACCTAAGGTCAGAGACAAATACGATGTTGGCATTTTTGCTTGTACCTGATTTATTCCATCGGGCAACATTTGTCTGTCATTGGAAAGCGGAAATAATTGTCGAATATAATAACGTGCATGACTTCCATTCGGATTTGCATTACTAACTCTATAAACCTCACCATTGGGGAAACCTGCAACTCCCCGGGTTTGCGAAAATCCACTTCCACCAGTTACTTCGGCATTATAATACGCAGCAGCATATTTCCAAAGTCTTACACCAAGAAAAGCTGTAGCCGAAATTGATAGAGTTGCCTTTTCCGATGCAACTAAGCTATTCGTACCTGAAACCGACGATTTAAAATCGGGATGATATTGATAGATAATTGTATTTTGATAATGAAAATTCCATCTATCTTCTTTTGAAGTATCAGCTGTTTGTTGTGAAAAAACTAAGCTCGTTTGAAGCAAAACAAATACTATTGTTATTGCACTATATTGAGCAAAAATTTGAATTTTGCCTTTTTTACATGATTGTTTCATAAACACTTTTTTAAACCCTTTAATATCGAACTTTATACTATGACAAAAATAGGATTGAAACCTTACTCATTTTCTTACAATGAGTTAAAATAAACTTAAAAGATTAAGGCTGATATTTCGGTATTTATTTTTTTAGTACCTTAGCATCATAATTCCAGTTTAAACTATAATGGTATAAGCCACATGAAATAGCCATAAGCAAATCTTGCATACCACGCGGGAATGATTATATGGCGTATTCCATCTGACAATTAAAGACTTAAATAAATATATACAGATGAAAGTATTAATCATTACTTTTTTTGCATTTCTAACAATTTCGGTTTTTGGAAACGATTGTGTTTTAATGAGATCGAAAGAGAATGTAGATACTATTCCTCAAAAGTATAGAACATATAATCATCAACCATTTAAGGTAATTGACACAACTGCAATTTGGATTTATCAATATCAAACGAAAGTGGTTGATATGGTAAAAGTTAGTGCAAAATCGACAAAAGTGGTAAATAAAGTTGTAACCGATTATTACTTTAGTCTTGATGGACAATCAGATTTATTCCAATTTACCTATTCCAATTTCAAGCTTTTATTTCTACTCAACAACAAAGTATATCAGGAATTTTGCCAACGATTTAAAACAACAGAATCGTTGTTAGTCCTATCAAAAACTGGATCTTTAGTTATCAATGATTTTATCGCTGAAAAAATTAAAGAAGGCTTAAAGCTAAAATAGCATTTCGTTTTAGAATAATATTGAACAGCGAACAAATCCAACCAAAGCATTATCAAGCTTAACATCTGTTCCCGATGGACTGATTAAATATTGAAGGATAGGCTGAATATGTATGTTTTCATTTAATTCGTAAGAATAATTTAGCTCAATTGCAATTTCATGTTTATGTACAAAATTATGAAATCCAGCATTTGCAAATGCCAAGCCAAGAACATCATTCTCGCGTTTCTTAAATATTCCAGTATAGGTTACACCAGCACCTAAATAATAATTATGAGTATTGTTTTTAAGTGGACTATAGGCAACTTGTAAAAAATAATTGAAACGTCGTGATGAATCGGCACTACGCCATACATTTTGATCGATAATTGTATATAAACCTCTATTGTTTTTAAAAATAGTATTTAATGTTCCTGTAGAATCATCAACCTGTTTTAGTTTTGTGTGGTAATATGCTCCTAACAACCACGTAGTAGGTAAACCCGCAATTGGTTTAATCATTTGTAATTCAGAAATTGCTAATAGGCCATCTTCTCGTTTTACTTGCCAGTCGAGATTATACTTGTTTTTATCGAAACCAGTAGGATTGCCATCGAACAAAGCATTTTGCCAAACAAAGTTTTCATTTATATTCCATTTTTCCTCAATCCCTAAAGTTGTTAATGGGAATAATGGAGCTGGTACATTATCGGAAATAACCGATGGAACACCAAATGAACTATTCATAAATTTACCACCGCCCTCACTGATTAAAAACTCAGCATTCATATCTTGTAATCCAACAATAACATCGAATTTGCCAAAAGTTTGTTTGTACCAAAATTCTTGAATAAACATATGATCGCCAGCATCAATATTGGAAACTACTTGAAAATCGCCAACCAAATCCGATGGTGATTTACCATGTGTAGCTGCACCATTTATGTACAAAATACCACCTTTCCACCATCCTGCTTTTTTTGTATCGAGAGCTATACGAATATTTCCCATTCCTAAAAAGCCACCACCTTTTCTTAATCCTCCATTAAGATTGGTAAAAAAATCACCAATGTATGAACCTTCATATGTAAAAGGATTCCAATCGTCGGTAAACGTTTGAAATTCATGGACCTCTTGACTTGTTGCTGAATTACAAAAGAACAAAGGTAAAAGAGTAATTATCGTATAAATATATTTCATTGATGAACCAAATTTGCTTTAAACAAAGATATCTCGAAAGCGTGTTAGAATCCTATCCCCAATTAAAGGGATATTTCAAGACTAAAACGATTGAAATTGAGGAAGGTTACAAAATGATTTTTAATTGGTTATATTGTTTTTTAAAATCACAAAATAGACCTATTGAGGTTAAGATTTTTTAATGCTCAAAAACATACTTTTGTAATATCTTTGCAGTATTGATTAAAAGCAAATAACATGTATAAAGTTCTGATAATTGAAGACGATCCTGATTTAAGCAGAAACATTAAAGATGCTTTAATTGATGAGCAGATTTCTGTAGAAGTTGCCTTTGACGGACTTTTAGCGGAACGAATGCTTAAAAAGTCGAAATACGACTGTATAATTCTCGACATTAATTTACCAGGCAAAAATGGTTATGATCTTTGTCGTGACTTTCGAAAAACCGATACAATAACTCCCGTTATAATGCTTACTGCTTTCGATGAATTGGAAGATAAGATTCAAGGTTTCAATTGTGGTGCCGACGATTATTTGACAAAGCCATTTTATATGAAAGAATTGATTTTGAGGATTCAATCGCTCATTAAGCGACGATCGAATTCTGTTGGATCAAATGAAATAAGTACTGAAATAATTGCTGGCGATATAACTATTTACACAAATACTCAAAAAGTAGTTCGTCAAGGAACTGAAATTGTGCTCACTCCACGTGAATATCAAATTCTACTTCGCTTAGTTCAAGCAAAAGGCGAAATGGTTTTGAAAAAAGATCTGATAAAAGAAATATGGGGAACATCATTCGATGCCAACACTAATACCATTGAAGTGTATATCAATTTCCTTCGAAAAAAAGTTGATAAAGCTTTTGGCAAAGATTCCATCAAAACAAAAATTGGTTACGGTTACTTTTTCGACGAAAAATGAATCTGAGAACCAAAATACAATTCTTTTTTTCAATAATAACGGTTACGCTTATTGGTACCGTTTTACTTTTTGTGTACACCCTATTTTATAATTATAGGGCAAATGAATTTCAACAGGAACAAATTGTTAAAATTCAAACAACACTAAAGCTTTTAACCGAAATTCAAAACATCGATCATGAACTTATTAAATCGATGGATAGAATAACAATCAATGAGTTATACAACGAAAAGCTTCTGATTTTCGATTGGCAAAAACAACTTATTTACTCAAGTATCGACGATACTCCCATTTTATTAAAACGCTTAATTCTTGAAAAACTTTCACCAAAAGATACTTTAGTTGGCCGAAAAGATAAATTGTATGATGTGGTAGGAATATATATCGAAAAAGATGGCAAAGGATTTTATGGAATTAGCAAAGCTTATGATGTATCGGGTTATATGATGCTACATTACCTTAAAAACGTTCTTATTTTAAGTTTTATAGGTATTTCATTAGTCTTGATAGTGTTGCTTAATTATTTTTCGGCAAAAATTACTCGTTCTATCCTTCATGTTACCCGACAAATCAAAAACTATAATTTTGAGAAAATAGCCGAACCCATTGTAACCGATAATACAAAAGACGAAATTGCCTTATTGGTAAAACGTTTCAACGAGTTAATGACAAAAATGAATCAATCGTATTTATTTCAAAAGCATGCTGTTAATCATATTTCTCACGAATTAAAAACACCAATTGCTATACTCGTTTCTAACTTCGAGAAAATTGAAAAAGAAAACGATTTGGATAAAATTCATGAACTTATTTCGATGCAAAAGGAAGATACCAAAAGCCTTAGCGACATTATAAATTCATTACTTGAAATTGCAAAGGTCGATTCTGGCAAAGAACTTCTTCAAACATCCATCAGAATTGATGAACTATTGTTTGACATCATTGAGGAACTTACTGTTATTAATCCAAACTGTAATGTTTCGTTAGATTATACTCCATCTATTGAAGACGAAATGAAGCTCATCGTAAAGGCAAATCAACGATTATTAAAGGCTGCAATCACCAATCTTTTGCTCAATTGTTCACAATACAGTGCCGACAATATTGCAAAAATTGTCATTTCGGTAAATGAAAATTCTCTCCAACTCGATTTCATAAACAAAGGAGCACAATTGAGTGTCGACGAACAACAATATCTATTTCAACACTTTTTCCGAGGTGGAAATAGTAAAGGGAAACGTGGCTTTGGGCTGGGTTTAGTCTTTGTGCATAAAATACTTACACTTCATAAAGGACAGATTAGCTATAAGGTTGAAGGTAACAACACCAACATTTTTACCATGACTTTGCCAATTGGATAATGATTGGATAAATTCAACATACATTTACTAATATGTCGTCCACTACGGGACTTTGTTCCTTTTATTATGTTCAATTTCTACCTATATTATGTGCCTACGGCACTATTTTGCTCCGTTAGGAGTATAATATAGGTAGAGTAAATTATATATAATTGAAATAAGTGCTGTAGGCACGAAATATCATTCCTATGATAAACTATTTCTAAAACTAGCTATTAAGCTAAAATTTATCAATTTTAAGCTCTTTTTAAGGTCTATGCCATCATTTTTGCACTTTGATAAAAAGTGTAAAATATGGGATTTAGAATACTAAAAAATAGTGCAATATCAATCTTGTTTATCCAAGCAATTATTGGGTTTCAAGCTTGTTCATCGAACAAAACCGAAACGAACGAAACCGAAACATTACCAGTGGCAAAACCTTTGGTTTTAGATACTGCCATCAACCAAGAATATGTTGCCGACATTCAGGCTTCGCAAAATGTTGAATTACGTTCGCGTGTAAAAGGCTATCTCGATGCAATGTATGTTGATGAAGGAAAGCTTGTAAAACAAGGTCAGTCATTGTTTAGCATTAGTAATCAAGAGTATCAAGAAGAATTATTGAAAGCTAAAGCTGTACTTAAAAATGCCGTTGCCGAAGTTAAAAAAGCCGAATTAGAATTAAAAAACGTAAAGATTTTAGTAGATAAAAATGTGGTTTCGAAATCGGAACTCGCTTTGGCTCAGGCAAAACTCGAAGCATTGCAAGCAAAAGTTGACGAAGCCACAGCTTTTGAATCGAGTGCGAAGTTAAATCTATCGTACACAATCATAAAAGCTCCTTTCGATGGTATTGTAAATAGAATTCCCAATAAAGTTGGTAGTTTGATTGACGAAGGTACTTTGCTTACCACCATTTCGAACAACAAAGATATGTATGCATACTTTCACGTTTCCGAAAAAGAATATTTGGCTTTGATGAAAGAAAATAATGCTAGTCAACCAAAAACGGTTCAACTACAATTGGCCGACAATCAAAAATATGCTTACAACGGAATAGTTGAAACGGTTGAAGGTGAGTTCGACAAAAGTACTGGAAACATAGCATTTAGAGCCCGTTTTGCCAATCCCGAGCAAATATTAAAACATGGATCGAGTGGTAAAATTCTTATTTCAAAACAACTTAAAAATGCAATGATTATTCCTCAAAAATCGACGTTCGAGGTTCAAGAAAAGACCTGTGTTTTTGTAGTTACGAAAGACAATAAGATTGAAACTCGAAGCATTCAAACCAAAATTCGTATGCCACATTTCTATGTAATCGAGTCGGGATTATTGGCCGACGATCGATTTGTATACGAAGGTATTCAGCGAGTTAAAGATGGTGACAGCATTGTTCCCGAAATTATTTCGCTTAAAGGAAATGGCAAACTATCTGTTGTAAAATAAAGTTGTTTCGATAATAATGCTTCAATAAGCTCTGCATGACGAAATCCTTGCCTTTGGTCACCCTGAGCCTGTCGAAGGGTCATGTAATTAATAAGATATTAAACTCATAGTAAAATAATAACCATTCGTCAATGTTTTCAAGATTCATACACAGACCCGTTTTGTCGATTGTAATATCGCTGATAATTACAATTCTCGGAATTATTTCTCTCTTCAAACTGCCAATGACGCAGTTTCCAAATATTGCACCACCCGAAGTTACCGTAAACGTTGAATTTACTGGAGCCAATGCCGAAACCGTTACGAAAGCTGCAATTGTAGCATTAGAACGTGCCATAAATGGCGTACCGGGAATGAAATATATGGCATCGGATGCTGCCAATGATGGAACCGGAAATGTTCAGGTAATATTTGAAGTTGGTACCGACCCCGATGTTGCTTCGGTTAATGTTCAGAACCGAATAGCAGCCGTAATGGATGAATTACCCAAAGAGGTTCTTAAAAATGGAGTGAAAATTGCCAAAGAGGAAAAGAGTATGCTTTTGTACTTGAACCTTTTCAGTAGCGACAGCACTCTCGACGAAAAGTTTTTGTACAATTTTGCCGATATCAATTTACTAGCCGAGCTTAAACGCATCAAAGGAGTTGGTTTTGTTAATATCATGGGAGCAAAGGAATATGCAATGCGTATTTGGCTAAAGCCCGATAAAATGCTTTCGTACAATATCTCGACCGACGATGTGATTCAAGTTTTACAAGAACAAAACATTGAAGCTGCTCCGGGAAAGGTAGGCGAAAGTTCCGATAAAATGCAAAATGTGCAATCGTTACAGTATGTTTTGAAATATACGGGTAAATATAAAACCGAAGATGAATACGCAAACATTCCAATCAAATCGGACGAAAATGGACGAATACTCAAAATAAAAGACATTGCCAATGTTGAATTCAGCTCAATTTTTTACGATGTTGAGGCAAAACAAAATGGTCGTCCTTCGGCATCTATTATGCTTAAACAGCTTCCCGGTTCGAATGCCAGTACCGTTATTGCCAATGTAAAAAAACGCCTCGAAGAAATTAAAGGAACAAGCTTTCTCAAAGGAATGGACTACGAAATTAGCTACGACGTATCGCGTTTTCTCGATGCTTCGATTGAAGAAGTTATTCGTACGTTTATCGAAGCATTTATTCTTGTAGCCTTGGTTGTTTTTCTCTTTTTACAAGATTTGCGTTCAACGCTTATTCCAGCCATTGCAGTTCCTGTATCTTTAATTGGAACATTCTTTTTCATGCAAATGTTCGGCTTTAGCTTAAATCTCATAACCTTGTTTGCTTTAGTACTGGCAATTGGAATTGTGGTCGACAATGCCATAGTCGTCGTCGAGGCGGTGCATTTAAAAATGGAGAAATCGAACATCACTCCATTACGTGCAACAGAAAAGGCTATGAAGGAAATCAGCGGAGCAATTATTGCCATTACCTTAGTTATGTCGGCAGTGTTTATTCCTGTTGCTTTCATCTCGGGACCTACGGGTATTTTCTATCGACAGTTTTCACTAACCATGGCCATTGCAATTGTATTGTCGGGAATTATAGCATTAACATTAACACCAGCACTTTGTGCCTTAATTCTTAAAAACCCACACGGACATAAAAAAACAAAGCAGAATTTCCTTACTCGCTTTTTCGATAGATTTAATGTTTGGTATCGCCAACTTTCGCTTCGCTATCAAAAACTGCTAAGTGTCATAGCAAATCGCAGGTTAGTTACCTTTGGTATTCTCATTGCATTTTGTGCTGGTACCGGATTATTGGGAAAAATGCTTCCAAATGGATTTATTCCTAACGAAGATCAAGGTTCGTTTTATGCAAGTATCACCACACCATCGGGCTCAACGCTTGAACGTACCAAAGAAATGGTAAACGCCGTTCAAAAAGCCTGCGAAGGAATAGACGCAATCGAATCGGTTTCAACATTATCGGGAACTAATATCTTGTCGAATGGAACTGGGGCTACCTATGGATCGTGCATCATTAACCTAAAAAATTGGAAAGACCGTAAAGAATCGGTTGACGATGTTATTGAAATTGTAAGCAAGAAAACAAAGAATTTGAAAGATGCCGAAATTGAATTCTTTCCACCACCTGCCGTTCCTGGTTATGGAAATGCCAGCGGTATTGAAATGCGATTACTCGACAAAACCGGTACGGGCGATTTGAAAAAACTGGGAAATGTAACCAACGATTTCATTAAAGAGCTAAAAACATGCCCCGAATTGTCCGATGCATTTACCATTTTTGATGCAACATTCCCTCAATATTTACTAAAAATGGATATTGACAAAGCAGCACAAAAAGGCGTAACGGTTAGCAATGTAATGTCGACCCTGCAAACAATGCTTGGAAGCGAATATGCTACAAACTTCATGCGATTTGGTCAATTATATAAAGTAATGGTGCAAGCCTTACCCGAATATCGTGCAAAACCCGACGATGTTTTACGAATGACCGTTAAAAACAAAGATGGTGAAATGATTCCCGTTTCGGCATTTTTAAGTATCGAACGAGTGTCGGGTGTCGAAATGCTTACACGCTACAACATGTATCCATCGGCCGAGGTAAATGGACAAGTTGCCAATGGTTGCAGTAGTGGTAAAGCAATCGAAAGCATTAAGAAACTTGCCAAAGATAAATTACCCCGTGGATACGATATCGAATGGGCTGGTATAACTCGCGACGAGGTAATGGCTGGCAACGAATCGATTTATGTTTTCATTATTTGTTTATTGTTCGTTTATCTATTACTAGCGGCACAATACGAAAGCTTTTTGTTGCCACTTCCAGTAATTCTGTCGTTGCCAACTGGAATATTTGGTGCATACTTTTTACTTATGGCTATGGGCTTGGAAAATAACATCTATGCACAAATTGCTTTAATCATGCTTATCGGCTTACTTGGGAAAAATGCCATTCTGATAGTGGAATTTGCAACCCTTCGCCATAGAGCAGGACGTACACCATTACAAGCAGCTATTGAAGGAGCAAAAATGCGTCTTCGCCCAATTCTTATGACATCGTTTGCATTTATTGCAGGTATGCTTCCACTTCTCTTTGCCAGCGGTGCCGGAGCTGTAGGAAACAGAACCTTAGGAGCTGCAGCCGCAGGTGGAATGTTGTTTGGAACCATATTTGGGGTAATAATAATTCCGGGCTTATATGTCATTTTTGCTAAGATGGCCGAAAAAACAAAGAGAGATAAACGCAGAGAAGAACTTGCCTTAACCGAAGATTCATAATATTACCAAGATATGAGAACAATAAAACTTTCATTTATAGTAATTACCCTAAGCGTTTTTTTTCAAGCTTGTACTGGCATTAAAAATATCGACTCGTCGGTTAAGCCTATGCCAAATACCTTTGCGGGAACAAAAGACAGTGCAAACATTGCCAATATAAGTTGGAAAACATACTTTGGCGATTCGGTTCTAACTACCTTAATTGACACAGCCTTACGAAGCAATCTCGATTTATCGATAGCTCTGCAACGCATACAAATGGCTCGCGAAAATGTTCGATTTGCAAAAGGACAACTATTCCCAACAATTTCGGTTGGTGGCAGTGCAGGTGTTCAGCAATTTGGAAAATATACAGTCGATGGTGCTGGAAATACTGGCTTAGTCATTCACAATAACGAAGTGGCCAAACAACCATTTGCCGACTATTCACTTGGTTTACAAACATCGTGGGAAGTAGATTTGTGGGGCAAAATTCGCAATAAGAAAAAAGCAGCTGTAGCTCGATATTTAGCCGACATAGAAGGTAAAAACTGGCTTGTAACCCAATTGGTTGCCGATGTTGCCGACAATTATTACGAACTTTTGGCTTTAGATACCGAACTAGAAATAATACAATCGTCGATAAAACTACAAGACAGTGCATTAAGCATTGTAACAATACAAAAAGAAGCTGGAGTAGCAAATGAACTTGCGGTACAGCAGTTTAGTGCCCAATTGCTCAATTCGCAAAAAATGGAGATAGATGTTTTACAGCGTATTGCAGAATGCGAAAATACCATAAATATTCTATTAGGTCGATTCCCACAAACAATAGTCCGCAACAAATCGCTGTTGGTAAAAAACATCCCCAATGCATTACAAATGGGCGTACCTTCCGATTTACTCCAAAACCGTCCCGACATAAAACAAGCCGAGCTAGAACTTAAAGCAGCTAATGCAAATGTTCTTGCCGCACGAGCATCTTGTTTTCCATCGTTGAACATTAATGGAACTTTGGGATATCAAGCATTTAAACCATCGCTTTTGTTATTACCACAATCACTTGCGTTTAATGCTTTGGGAGGTTTAACGGCTCCACTCATAAACCGTTCGGCAATAAAAGCTGAATTCAGAGTTTCGAAAGCTGCACAAATAGAAGCATTGTGTAATTATCAAAAAACGATATTAAATGGTTTTCGTGAGGTATATAACCAAATGCTAAGCGTAAAAAGTTCTGAGAAAATAGTTAATCTTAAAAGCAAAGAAGTTGCAATACTTTCATTGGCTATAAATTCGTCGATCGAGCTATTCAAAACAGGCAGAGCCACATATTTAGAAGTACTGTCGGCACAGCAAAACAATTTACAATCGAACATCGAACTGGTAAATGCTTTAAAGCAACAACATAATGCCGAAATCGGCATTTACAAGGCTTTGGGTGGTGGATGGAGATAGGACGATACATTTTGTTTAGGATAACATTAAAACGTTGATAGAGTAAATAATCCGTTGGATATTTGTTTGAATGATATTTTCATTGAATGTGTTTGTAAATAGTATTTACATGTTTTATATTTGTTTCGCAAACCTCGGAAACCCAATGCCAAAATAAAGTAGGGAAAAACAATAAATACAGCGTTTTAATGAAAAAAGTTTGTTTATTCATTGTAGTGCTTTTTGCATTTGCAAAAGTACAATCTCAGAGTTATTTAATTAGTTTTAATGCTTCGGGTGCAAGTACTACAGTCGAAAGTGTTTTAGTCGAAAATCTTACTCAAGGCACAAGTATAACTTTGGATGGAACAGATGTTTTGGAACTCCAACTTCCTACAGCAATTAATACGGTTGAAGAATCGAATAACGGATTACGAATAAGTCCAAACCCGATGACAAGCAAATGTAATGTAGCATTCAATTTGCCTATTTCAGCTCAAGTAATTGTTGATATAATTGATGTTTCGGGTAAAATTGTTGCAACTGAAAAAGCTAAACTTCCGAGCGGAACGCAAACAGTAGAAATTTCAAATCTTAAACAAGGTTTTTATTCGATCAGTGTATCGTTCAATAAAAATGTATACAATGGTAAAATCATAAGTAACAGCAATACCGATGGGAAAGCATCAATTTCTTTTTCAACAAATTCTAGCCCACAAATAGAATCAACTAATACATTAAAAAGTTTAAAATCAAATATTTCGATGCAATATCATTCTGGTGATAATCTTAAATTTACTGGTACATCAGGTTCATTAACTGCAATAGTTTTAGATTCTCCAACTGCGAATAAAACAATTACATTTAATTTTACTCAACCAGCCACTTTAGCAAGTATTTCAACATCTGCAATATCAAATATCAGCCAAACAACAGCAACAACTGGTGGAACAATATCAAATAATGGTGGAGCAACAATAACAGCTAGCGGTGTTTGTTGGAGTACAACTCAAAATCCTACAATTGCAAATAATAAATCTACTGATGGAACAGTAACTGTCTCATTTACTAGTTCAATTACAGGATTAACAGCAAATACAACTTATTATGTTCGAGCTTATGCCATAAATTCAGTTGGAACTGCTTATGGGAATGAAGTAAGTTTTAAAACATCACAAGTTACGACTATACCTGTTTTAACAACTACAATAGCTTCAAATATCAGTCAAACATCAGCAACAAGTGGTGGAACAATTTCAAGTAATGGTGGAGCAACAATTACAGCTAGTGGTGTTTGTTGGAGCACAACTCAAAACTCTACAACAACAAATAGCAAAACAACAGACGGAACAGTAACAGGTTCATTTACTAGTTCAATTACAGGTTTAACAGCAAATACAACCTATTATGTTCGTGCTTATGCTATAAATTCAGTTGGAACTGCTTATGGAAATGAAGTAAGTTTTAAAACACTTGATATTTTACAACCAAATACAGTTGCAGATATTGATGGCAATGTATATAATACAGTAACAATTGGTACTCAAACTTGGATGACGGCAAACCTAAAGACCACCAACTATAACGATGGAACTGCAATACCAAATGTTACTGATGCATCAACATGGGGTGGTTTACCCACTGGAGCCCAATGTGATTATAACAACACACCAGCCAACACAACTACTTATGGAAAACTCTACAACTGGTATTCCGTAAACACTGGCAAGCTATGCCCCACAGGCTGGCATGTGCCCAGCAATACTGAATGGACAACCTTACAAACCTACCTTATAGCCAACGGTTACAATTACGATGGCAGCACAACAGGCAATTATATAGCCAAATCAATGGCAAGCACCACTGGTTGGAGTTCAACAACAACAACAGGAGCAATCGGCAACACCCCTTCTACCAACAATAAGAGCAGCTTTACAGCCCTTCCGGGTGGCGGCCGTTACTCTAATGGAGCATTCAACTATGTTGGTAACTACGGTCTCTGGTGGAGTTCTACCGATTACAGTACCAGTGACGCCAACTATAGGGGCTTGAGCTACGATTACAGTTACCTGAACGGTGGAAACAGTCCCAAGGTTAATGGCTTTTCCGTTAGGTGCATGAGCGATGTCATCCAAACATCATCAATCCCAACAATTTCGACAAATGCAGTAAGTTTGATAACTCAAACTACGGTTAGTTCTGGTGGTACAATTGCCTCAAATGGAGGAGCAACAATAACAGCTAGTGGAGTTTGTTGGAGTACAACTCAAAACCCAACAACATCAAATACTAAAACAACCGATGGAATAACCACTGGGCCATATACATCTTCAATAACTGGCTTAACTGCAAATACCACCTATTATGTTCGTGCTTATGCAACAAATAGTGTTGGAACAGCTTATGGGAATGAGATTAGTTTTAAAACGCTCTCAACAACAGTAACAATTCCAACACTTACAACTTCAACGGTAAGTTCAGTTTCACAAACAACTGCTGTTGGTGGTGGTTCTATTTCATCTAATGGTGGAGTTGCAATAACAGCAAGTGGTATTTGTTGGAGTACAAACCAAAACCCTTCTATTGCAAATAATAAAACAACTGATGGAACTACTTCTAGTACTTTTGTAAGTTCAATTACTGGCTTAACCGCTAATACGACTTATTATGTTAAAGCTTATGCAACCAATAGTGTTGGAACAGCTTATGGGAATGAAATAAGTTTTACAACTTTGGTTCAATTAACACCGGGAACAATAACTGACAATGATGGTAATATATACAATACGGTAACTATAGGTACTCAAACTTGGATGGCGGCAAACCTTAAGACCTCCACTTATAACGACGGCTCTACAATACCAAACGTAATCGTTAATACCGCATGGTCAGCATTAACTACAGGAGCTCAATGCGATTATGGCAATACACCAGCCAACACCACAACGTATGGTAAACTTTACAACTGGTACGCCGTAAACACTGGCAAACTATGCCCCACAGGCTGGCATGTGCCAAGTGATGCAGAATGGACAACCCTGCAAACCTATCTAATAGCCAACGGTTACAACTACGATGGAACTACCACTGTCAACAAAATAGCCAAATCCATGGCAAGCTCCACGGGTTGGAGTTCATCTACATCAACTGGAGCAATTGGCAACACCCCTTCTACCAACAATACAAGCGGCTTTACAGCTCTTCCGGGAGGCAGTCGTACAGATGTTGGGGCATTCGAAAGTAAGGGTTCCGGCAGCACCTGGTGGAGTTCTGTCGAGCTCGGTACAAGTAAAGCCTACTACAGGTTCTTGAACTACAGTAACTCTAACCTGGGCATTTATAACTATCCCAAGGTTAGTGGCTATTCAGTTAGGTGCTTAAGGGATTAGTGAAGTAGATATTTTAAAAAATCCCCAACAAATTAGTATTTGCTAATCTGTTGGGGATTTTTTTGTAAATATAAATCCATTTTTTAGGGTCACTATTTTAAAAAATCTCAGGCTTTGGGGGAAATCTATTTCCCTAAATTTATAAAAGTATCAAATAGTTAATTTCAGATTGCAAACAAAATTTTAGACAAAATAAATATCTGTTCTATCATTTTGCTATTTCGTTTTATTATATAACTTTGAGCCTAACAACTGAACTATACATAAGCTCTATATTGATATTTTATTCCAAGCTATTACAAAATCTATGTAAGTGAATTATAAATCTAAAATGAATAAAAAAAATGAAAAGAAACCTGCTATTTATATGTACGATATTTCTGACAATAACAACTTATTCTCAGCAATTCGACACACTTTATTACACAAAATTCGATAAAAAATCGAATAAAATAGATTATGATTATTTTCAAGTAATTAAGAAAATAACAAATCAACAATACGATGTAATTGATTATTATAAAGACGATAGTTTAAAAAACACTTATAGTTATATTTTAAAAAATGAAATAGAAATAACAAATAAAAATTTTAAAAAATTTGTGAAAAAGAAAAAACTTTTGTTAGATGGAAGTTATTTTACATATAAACATGGAAATATAGAAAATTTTGAAATTAAGTACAATAACGGAGAAATTATATATGGACCAGTAGAATATGTCGATGGAGATACTGTATATATGAATCCTCAGGTAAAATCAAAATTTAGTAATTTTGGATCTAATGATTATTCCGACTTTAGAAATTTTGTTACATCAAAATTAAAATATCCTGAGTTTGCTATTAAACAGAATATACAAGGTAGAGTATTTATAACATTTATTGTAAATAAAGAAGGTTTGATAAAGCACATTAAAGTTTTAAAAAGTGCACATCCACTACTCGATGCAGAAGCTATTCGAGCAATTAAAACTTCGCCTTCATGGATTCCGGCTCAAGAAAACAATAAAAATGTATCGTCAATTTTTGTTATTCCAGTAACTTTTAAATTTCAATAAACCCGCTAGTTCGATTAATATTTGAGGTTGATAGTAATTTTAGATTAACAATATAACAATTTAAATTATGAAGAAATTTTTGACAATATTGATAATGATTACTGTAACCAATTCGTTTGGTCAGAAGATTGAACTATTTGGTGGAACAAACAATAACATATTTCATGACTACAAGAATAACGAAGTCAATTTTACGTCATCTTATAAATCAGATTTGGGATTTACAGTAGGAGCAGGCTTAGATAGTATAAAAATTGATTGGTTAACATTACGATTTACTTTGCAATTTGACAAATATCGCGGTAAATTGAACGCAAGTGATGGCGGGTTAGCTGGTGGAAATACAACTGTTGCTACAATTGATAAATCAATAATTTCATTAGGTATTTTTCCAATTAATTTTCGATTTTTTAAAAGGATTGATTTAAACTTTGGACTTATAATCTCAAAATTAATTGGTGAAACATATTCTGGGACAAGCAGTGGCTGGACAATGAATCAACCGAATTGGAGTTATAATTTACAAGACAAATATAATCGTTATAGTTCATCAACTTATTTTGGTTTTCAAGGTCGGATTGCTTATGATTTTAAAATATCAAAATCAATTTGGATTACTCCGCAGTATTTGTACTATTTTGGATTATCAAACGAGTTTGTAGAGTTTCCAGAAAAAACCAAATCAATAAGACATTATATTTGTATAGGGATTAAATATAAGATAAAATAAAAACATAACACACTCTATAAAAATATTTTAATACGCAATAAGAAATAATAATTATTATTGTAAAATGAGAGTCAATATGAGAAATTTGTTTTTAATCTTTAGTATTACAATTCTTATGGATTGTAAAAAAGAATCAAGTGATTATCGTGATAAAGTAATTGGAAGATACAAATGTATTCACATGTATAGTTATTATGATATGGATACCAATTATTCAAAAAAAAATATAGACACTTTAATTATTTCAAAGATAAACGATAGTGAAATACAAATAATGCCTAATTATTTTCCCAACAATCCAAATTCTTTTACTCTCAATTCAAAATGGACTTTCATATGGCGAAATGGAGATGGGAATACTGATAATGGAGTTAAATTTGAATTTTTCCCAAATAATGATAGCATAAGTTATATTACACATAATGGTGGAATGGGTGGTAATGCTAGAAATTCACTGAATGGAATTAAGATAAAATAACAACAGCTAACCCTACAGAATACTCTATCATTAAAAATTTAAACAAACCCGATTCATCAACAAAAAATAGACCCATATGAGAAAAATAATTTCATTTATGCATATCTCGCTTGACGGTTATGTTTCTGGATTGAACGGAGAAATGGATTGGATTAAGGTTGATGAGGAAATATTTGATTATGTCGGCAAGCGAATAAGCGAAGGAGACACAGCATTGTATGGTAGAAAAACATTTCAGATGATGGAAAGTTACTGGCCAACAGCTGGAGATAATCCATCGGCATCCAAGCACGACATTGAACACTCTAAGTGGTACAAAAAAGTGCACAAAGTTGTTATATCAAATACAATGAAAAACGATGGTTTGACTAATACAAATATCATAAACGATAAGCTTATAGATAATATAAATGAGCTTAAACAACAAGCGGGTAATGACATTTTGCTTTTTGGCAGCCCTACTGCAACACATTCACTTATTCAACTGAACGTAATTGATGGCTTTTGGCTTTTTGTAAATCCAATTATACTTGGACGAGGTATTCCATTGTTTGGAAACATTAAAGATAAAATAAAACTAAACCTATTGTCTTGTCAACAATTTACATGCGGGGTGACTGAGTTGAATTATATGGTTGAAAAAACAAATCGTTAAAAAGGTCTAATGAATTCTGAAATAATAAAAACGCTAAACATGAACTCAATTGTTCCAACTCCCATGCGAATGCTGGTGTTGGAACAATTGCTTTTACAAACAAAAAACCTATCGCTTACCGATATTGAGACACTGTTATATCCTGCCGATAGAATTACCATTTACCGCACACTACAAACCTTTGTAAAAAAAGGATTGATTCATATAATTGAAACTCCTCAAGGTCATCTTTATGCATTATGTTCAGATGAATGTTCAGCCAACTCTCATTCCGACAATCATCCCCATTTTTTTTGCGAACAGTGTAAAACCGTGAGTTGTAATAACGATTTTACTGTTACCATAAAAGGAAAACCTAATGTTCCGCAATATCGAGTCGATAAAATTGAAATAAACGTAAAAGGCATTTGCCCCGATTGTCTTAAAGCATAACATTTGCAATTCCATTGCATGCTGTTTACCATTATGTTTGTACTATAAAAACAGACTTAAAAATGGAGGTATTATGCAATTACAACGTGAAATTTTAACGATTATCCTTTTCTTAGGATATCTTTCTCTTTGGTATATCAAACGTCGAGAACTTTTAAAATCCGATGGCATTGAAGTAAATGTATTGCAGAAAGCTACAAAACCGATTCAAAGGTATTTTCATGCTTTGGAAAGAGTAATGACCTTGTTGATAGTTTCCCTCATCGTATCTCATAGCTTATTTTCTGAAAAATGGATTGCATTTCGTCCTATTCATATTGTAAACAAGCCCACGATAATGTATTTTGGATTCATTCTTGGATTCTTAGGTTTAGTTCTTTGTAGAATTGCCCAAGTAACAATTGGAAAATCGTGGCGTGTAGGAATCGATGAACAATCGAAATCGGGTTTGATAAGCAATGGAATTTATGCATATATCAGAAACCCAACGTATACAGGTTTATATCTTTTATGTATTGGTGTATGGCTTATAAATCCAACAATAGCATATTCTTATTGGATATTGCTATTCTATATTATGATGGAATTTCAAGTACGCTGCGAAGAAGAATATCTAGAAACAATGTATGGGAATGAATATCTCGAATATTGCAAACGCACAAAAAAATATATTCCGCTGATATATTAAAAGTGTTTAAAATAATGTAATGAGCCTTACCAAAACTCCCAATATATTTTAACTTTGTGTAAGTCAAATTTACAAAACTAAAAATTAATATATGAGCAAGTCACTTAAAGGAACAAAAACCGAACAAAATCTATTAAAAGCATTTGCTGGCGAGAGTCAAGCACGTAATCGTTATGAGTTTTTTGCAAGTGTTGCAAAAAAAGAAGGTTATGAGCAAATAGCTGCAATTTTTATGGAAACATCGCTTCAAGAAAAAGAACATGCTAAACGTTTCTTTAAATTCCTTGAAGGAGGATGTACCGAAATCATAGCTGGTTATCCTGCTGGAATTATTGGTACAACCAAAGAAAACCTAAAAGCAGCTGCCGAAGGCGAAAACGAAGAATGGACACTTTTATATCCTGAATTTGCAAGAATTGCCGAAGAAGAAGGATTTCCTCAAGTAGCAGTAGCATTTAAAATGATTGCAAAAGTTGAAGCAGAGCACGAACGTCGTTATATGAAACTATTACAAAACGTTTCGGAAGATAAAGTATTTATCAAAGACGGAAAAGTATGGTGGAAATGCTTGAACTGTGGTTACGTATACGAATCGGAAAAAGCATTGGAAACATGCCCAGCTTGCTTGCACCCAAAATCGTACATGCAAATACGTGAAGAGAATTATTAAAAAACTCAAATGGCATAAAATCAAAAAAGGCTCAATCATTCTAAATGATTGAGCCTTTGTCTTTTTTGAGCTTTTATTCATCCAAGTCGTAGAGTGGATCTTCAAAATCGCGATTACCTGCTTGTTGGCTGCGACGCATCAAATGTTCTTTAAAGGTGTCGGAAACATGAATTTTCAATCTTCCGCCACAATCTCTGACCCATTTCAATGGTTGCTCGTAATCAGATTTTGTTTGCATTACCCAAATTTCTTCTAAACAGTGCGAACGTTTTACCTCAAATTTATCTTTTATTGCGTGAATAAAAGTCTCGGGAGTAGAACATTGCGATGTAAGAAAAGAGATCTGAGCATTTTTGCTCTCTTTCTTCCAGAATTTCAAAATGACTCTAAAAGTAAACTCTTGTTCTATTAAACCTATTTCGTTTCCTAGAACCGAATGTATTAGTTCATCAAGCTCCATAACTATTTAAAAATTAGTTAGTACAATAATACAAAGATTTTAAAGGCTTTACGGTTTTTGTTTTTTAACATTTTATTGACAATCAATACGCTACGTTTTCTACCCGCACCACCCCATCTATATTTTTAATAATCAAACATTTATCTAATTATTTTTATTCTATTTACCTCAACACTACCAAAACAAGGTGATTGTTAATATGTTAATAACTCCACTTTTTTAGAGTAAAAAAATTAAGCAAAACGGCAAAAATAAAGGAAACTTGAATAAAAACCGACGAAAAACATTTGTTAATACCTATGTTAAGATCATCTTGATAAATAAATTTAGAATGAATGGTTTTACTCCACAGAAAGTAAGCTAAAACAAACAAGAAAAATATACAGAAAAACAGTCCAAACTTTTTGTGTTTCTAGTATGGATAAATATCAAATTTTTAATAAATTGCGTGGCTTTTGCATTTAAAAAAGAATTTATATTATAAACTAATAAAAATCTAATTAACAATGAAATACGGACATTTCGACGACAACGGCAGAGAGTACGTTATTACCAATCCACGCACTCCTTGGCCTTGGATTAACTACTTAGGTAATGAAGATTTCTTCTCGTTAGTATCAAACACAGCTGGAGGTTATACATTTTACAAAGATGCTAAATTCCGTCGTTTAACTCGCTATCGTTACAACAACGTACCGATGGATAATGGTGGAAAATATTTTTACATCAACGATGGTGGAACAATTTGGTCGCCAGGATGGAAACCCGTTAAAACCGAATTAGATAGCTACGAGTGCCGTCATGGTATGAGCTATACTAGCATCAAAGGTTCAAAAAATGGTGTTGAAGCTGAAGTTCTTTTCTTTGTTCCATTAAAAACATGGGCTGAAGTTCAAAAAGTAAAACTTAGCAACAACACAAAAGAAGTTAAAAAATTAAAACTATTCTCTTTAGTTGAATGGTGTTTGTGGAATGCCGAAGATGATATGGCAAACTTCCAACGTAACTTCTCAACTGGTGAAGTAGAAATCGAAGGATCGACTATTTACCACAAAACAGAATACAAAGAGCGTCGTAATCATTTTGCATATTATGGCGTAAATGCACCAATTCAAGGATATGACACAGATCGCGAATCATTCGTAGGTCTTTACAATACATTTGCTGATCCTCAAGTTGTTGTTGAAGGAAAACCTCGCAACACTGAAGCTCACGGATGGTCACCAATTGGCTCACATTATATCGAAGTTGAACTACAACCAGGCGAATCGAAAGAATTCATTTATGTTTTAGGTTATGTAGAAAACGAAGAAGAAGATAAATGGGAATCAAAAAGCGTTATCAACAAAACAAAAGCTAAAGAAACACTTGCTAAATTCGATACAGTAGAAAAAGTAAATGCAGCTTTAGCTGAATTACGCACATATTGGGATGGTTTATTAAGCACTTTCGTTGTTGATAGTGGCGATGATAAATTAGATCGTATGGTAAACATTTGGAATCAATACCAATGTATGGTTACCTTCAACATGAGCCGTTCTGCTTCGTTCTTCGAATCGGGTATCGGACGTGGAATGGGATTCCGCGATTCAAACCAAGATTTAGTAGGTTTCGTTCATCAAATTCCTTCACGTGCTCGTGAGCGTATCGTTGATATTGCTTCAACACAATTCGAAGATGGTGGATGCTATCATCAATATCAACCACTTACAAAACGTGGAAACAATGCAGTTGGTGGAAACTTCAATGACGATCCATTGTGGTTAATCCTTTCAACTACAGCTTATATTAAAGAAACTGGCGACTATACATTACTTGATGAAATGGTTCCTTTTGATAATGACGAATCGCGTGCAAAATCGCATTTCGAGCATTTAAAAGCATCATTCTATCACGTAGTTAACAATTTAGGACCACACAAACTTCCATTAATTGGCCGTGCCGACTGGAATGACTGTTTAAACCTAAACTGTTTCTCTAAAAACCCAAATGAATCGTTCCAAACAACCGAAAACAAAAGCGGTGGAACAGCAGAATCGGTAATGATTGCTGGTTTATTTGTAGTATATGGTCGCGATTATATCGAACTATGTAAACAAATTGGCAAAAACGACGAAGCAGCTGCAGCACAAGTTGAAGTTGACAAAATGGTTGAAACAATCAAAACTGCTGGTTGGGATGGCGAATGGTATCTTCGTGCTTACGATTATTTCGGTCGCAAAATCGGAACAAACGAAGCTGAAGAAGCTAAAATCTTCATCGAATCGCAAGGATGGTGTACAATGGCAGGAATCGGTCTTGAAGAAGGAATGGTTGAAAAATCATTGAACGCTGTAAAAGAACGTCTTGACACACCACACGGAATTGTATTAAACAATCCAGCATTTACAAAATACTACATCGAATACGGTGAAATTTCTACGTATCCAGCTGGATACAAAGAAAACGCAGGTATTTTCTGTCACAATAACCCATGGATCATCATTGGTGAAACCGTTCTAGGACGTGGAAACAATGCTTATGACTATTGGCAAAAAATATCTCCAGCATTCCGCGAAGACATCAGCGACCTTCATAAAGTTGAGCCTTATGTATATGCTCAAATGATTGCAGGTAAAGATGCATTCAAACCAGGAGAAGCTAAAAACTCATGGTTAACAGGAACAGCAGCTTGGAACTATTATGCAATTACTCAATTCATCCTTGGAGTTAAACCTGCATACGATGGCTTACAAGTTGAACCTTGTATTCCTGCTGACTGGAATGGATTTAAAGTAACACGTAAATTCCGTGGAGCTACTTACAACATCGAAGTGAAAAACCCAAGTAAAGTACAAAAAGGTGTTAAATCACTCACTGTTGATGGAAAAGCTGTTCAAGGCAACATTATTCCAATTATGCCTGAAGGTAAAACATATCAAGTAGAAGTTATCTTAGGATAAGCATTCAAACCTAATTAGAAAGCCCGCTCAGTAAAAAGCGGGCTTTTTTTATGTGTTTAAGTGCAATTATTCCAAATAAATGTGTAATTTTACTTATATGATTATAAAATTGTTGGATACAAATTATTAACCTAAAACTACAATTATGAAAAAAACATTATTAGTATTAACAGCAGGATTAGCATTATATGCAACAAGCTGTTCGAAAAGTACAACTGAAACAAAAGCAACACCAGAAACTGTTGCTCAAAACAAACAAACAATGGAAACTGCAGGTGTTGACTTTGTTAATGAGCTTAATGCGATGAAAGACTCAAAATCAATGACTGCAATTAAGAACCTAAGTAGTTTAAATATTAAATTAAAATCAAGTCTTCCGTTTAGTGGAATAATTGATGCTATTCTTTCAGGTTCACAATCGGGAACTCTTAAAGCTTTAAAGTCTGGATTAAATGTAGACTCAGCATTACAAACAGTTTATGGTACATATACATATGTTGCAGCTGTAGATAGCTTTAGCTCTGCAAAAGGAGGTAACTATCTTTCGATTAAATTCCCTTCAGATTCAACAAAAACAACAAATAATGCAGAAATAAAAGTATATGACGTAGCATTTACAACTGTATCATCTACTGAAGTTCCTTATACTAGCATATTAACAAGTGCAAAAGCATACTTAAAAATTGATGGATCTGATGTTATAACATATACTCTAACTGCTGCTTATGATTCTGATGGACTTCCTACATCTTTATCAACAAGCTTAGCAATTGACACATATTCATTTAATTATGATTTCTCTCACTCTTCAACAAAATTGAAAAGTGATATGTCAATTAAAAATGGCACAAAAATGTTATTGGCTGAAGGAATGGAATTTAATGGAACTGTAACATTAGCTAAAGCTAAAGAAATTGAAACATATTATAAAGACACAACAAATAAAGATAACTTAACAAAAGTTGGCGAGTTTGTAGAAGCAGCAACAGTTTATTATCAAGTAATGGATATTAAAATTATAGGTTCGGTTGATGCTCTTAACTTTACAAAATCTTTTGATGCATTATCAAAAACGGATAAAGATAATTTTAATCAAAAAGATGCTGATATCGTAAATAAATACTGCTCATTATATGCAATTTTTTCAAGTACAAATAAAAAGATTGCTGATGTAAGTATTTATCCAAAAACTGTAGATAAATTAAATTACGCTGGTCAAGCTACAGGCCAAACCGAAATTAACCCTGCGTTAATGTTAACATTCCCTGATGGAAGTAAATCAGATCTACAAACATATATTGATGATCCAAATAACTTTAAATCAGTAAAAGATGACTTACAAAAATTTGCTGATGAATTAAATGGAAAAACAACAGCAAAGAACTAATCAAGATTATTAATATCAATAGAAGTCGTCTATCATAATTTGATAGACGACTTTTTTGTTTTATGTATTTCGATGACTCTATTTCCTCATTTTTTAGTAACATTGCATTTATAAGTTTTGCATAAATGACTAAAACAATATTAATTGTTACTCTTTTATTATTTACATCAATTTGTTACAGCCAAACTGTTACGGGTATTATTATTGACAGTATTAATAAAGAACCTCTTCCTGGTGCCAATATTATTGATGCAGAAAGCAAAAATCAATGCTCTTCGAACAATAAGGGTTCGTTTACTTTGAAATGTAAATCGAATGTTCAACTGTCAATATCTTTCATAGGATTTAAGACACAAAAGCTTCAATTCTCAATTCGAACCGACACAAACATAATCATTGGGCTAACCCCCGAAAACACATCCTTACAAGAAATTAGAGTTGAAGCTCAAGGAAATTCTAATTCGAAATCATCGCAACCTACTACTTATCTTAACCAAACAAAAATCACCAAAATTCCTACAATGTTAGGAGAATCGGATGTTATTAAAACATTAGCTATTTCTCCTGGAGTAAAACAAATTGAAGGACGGCAAGGCTTTAATGTGCGAGGTGGTAGCCAAGATCAAAATCTATTATTGTATGACGAAGCAGTTATTTATAATTGCTCTCATTTATTAGGAATGTATTCAGTTTTTAATACCAATGCAATGCAAAATGTCACATTTTATAAAGCAGGAATACCTGTTCGTTATGGTGGACGTTTGGCAAGCGTAATGGTAATAGAGGGAAACGGAGGAAACATGAATCATTGGGAAAATCATGCTTCAATTGGAATTCTAGCTTCAAATCTGTCGTTTAGTGGTCCAATCGTAAAAGATAAATGTTCGATATCAATTTCGGGTCGACGTTCATATATCGACAAAATAATCCTTCCTATAGTGAATTCTTTTTCTACAGAAAAGGTTTCAAAATATAAAAATGGATATTTCTTCCAAGATTTAAACGCAAAAATTATATATAAAGCCAATAAAAACAATAAGTTCGAGATATCTTCATATATAGGTAATGATGAATTTAAACTAGCAAATGCTAAAAATAATCTTTCAAACCAATTACAATGGGGTAATGCAGCAGCAAGTTTAAAATGGAGACATATTTTTAACGAATCGTTATCCTGTGCTCAATCATTAGCTTGGAGTCAGAATTACCTAAAATTTAAAATGGATCAAGATCTCTACGATTTATATTTTAAAACATCAATCAAAACCCTACGGTTTAAAAGCGATTGGCTATTAACAACATTTAATAATCCCCTACGCTTTGGCATTGAAATGAATCATAACACATATAATCCCAATAAAATTGATGCTAGCATTAAAGAAGTTGCATTAAATTTAGGAACAAACAATATCCTTCATTCAATTGAAAGTGCAGCATTTATAGAATATCCGTTTAACATTGGAACGCATATTACTATTAATCCTGGATTGCGTTATTCATTTTTTTCACAATTAGGTCCTTTTACAAATTACAAACAAGATCTATCGGGACAAATTATTGACTCAACGCAATACACACCGAACCAAAAAGTTAAATCATATTCTTACCCCGAACCAAGACTTTTAGCTAATTATATTATTGATGATAATACAACAATAAAAGCTTCGGCAAGCTATAATGTTCAATACAATCATTTAATTCCAATCATTTCATCGGCACTTCCAACAGAAATGTGGCTTCCATCAATGGATGGCATTAAACCTCAAAAGGCAATTCAATTTTCGTCAGGTTACTTCAAATCAGGTTCAAATTATACATTTTCGGTAGATGCATATTACAAAAGAATGTATGATATGTCGGAATCATCATCGGCAATGGTTTCATTTTATGATTCTAAAAAAATAAATTCTATTGTTACTCAAGGTAGAGGTTATGCCTATGGTATTGAATTTTATTTTGAAAAAAATCTCGAAAAATTCAGTTATACATTATCATACACCTTTTCACGATCGATGAGAATATTCCAGTTATATGGCAACAAAGCATTTCCAGCAAAATATGACAAGCCTCACGATTTAACGATAACGGGGAATTACAATCTAAATAAACGTTGGAGTATTTCAGCATTATTCACCTATTCGTCGGGAGTAAATGTTACAATGCCAATAGCTCGTTATCTTGTTCAAGGCAACTTAATCAATTACTATGGCAGTAAAAATGGCTATCGAATGCCAGCATATCATCGTGCAGACATTTCTGTAAAATATTCATTAAACGACAAAGCTCATTACAAATCGGACTTAATTTTCTCTATATCTAACCTGTATAACCATAAAAATCCTTATTACATGTACTATAAAGTTTCTGGAAGTATAGAAGAATATAAGTTACAAGTTGAAACAGAAAAAGTATATTTATTCCCTATTCTTCCATCATTAACGTATAATATTACTTTTTAAATGAAGGCGATAGTCAAATTAGTTATAGTTGGAATGCTTCTTTTTTCGTGCAAAAAAAACGAGACTTTAAGTAAGCAATTAATTGCCGTAGATGGAGTAATCGAAGATGGGAATTATCCAATTGTATATCTTACTGGTACGACCGATTATGCATCGGTTATTGATTCATCGGTTTATTTCAATGTTATATTAACTCATGCAAAAATTACGGTGAGAACCGATAACGATTCTGAAGTTTTGATATTACGAAAAGATATAAATCATTTCCCATTTCATTATTACATTGGGAATCGATTAAAAGGTGTAATAGGAAAAACCTATTCTCTTGAAGTTATTCTTAATGGCGATACATTAACTGCGCAAACATCCATTCCTCAAAAAGCAGAAGCCCAAAACATTCGATTTGAACGAGATGCTACAGATACAACGAAAGGATTTATTTGGTTAGGAATAAATGACCCAAAAGATATTCATAATTATTACCGTTCATTTACCAACGTTTTTAACAAACAGAAAAAATTTGTAGCTACTCACCTATCAGTACTTGATGATGAGACTTTTAATGGACGATATGTTGAATTTCCACTTTATCAAGGATATAATCCAAACTCAAAAGATAAAGTTGATTATCGTTTTTCAGCAGGAGATACGATTGATGTAAAACTTTGCTCAATTGATGCTGAAAGTTATCTATTTTGGTCGGGTTTTGAACGCGAAATGTTTAATGCAGGCAATCCATTTGGAGCCGAAGGAAGAAACCTTGTTTCGAATATTAAGGGAGGAATTGGTGTTTGGACAGGTTATAGTGTTTCGAAATATCGAGTGATAGCAAAATAAAAAGAGACGCCCTACTGGACATCTCTTTTACTATATACTTATTTAACCACAGCTAAAGCTGCTTCATAATTAGGTTCTTGAACAATTTCGGGTACAAGTTCACTGTATACAACAGAACCTGCTTCATCAATAACAACAACAGAACGAGCCATTAATCCTTTTAATGGACCATCGACAATAGAAACACCATAAGCAGTCGAGAAATTAAAATCTCTAAATTCCGATAATGAAACAACATTTTTCAAACCTTCAACTTCACAAAAACGTGAATGAGCAAATGGTAAATCTTTTGATATACATAGAACTACAACATTTGGCAACGCATTTAACTCAGCATTAAACTTACGTACCGACGATGCACAAACAGCAGTATCTAAACTTGGAAAAATATTTAATATAACTTTTTTACCTTTGAAGTCAGATAATTGAACTTCAGACAAATCGCTTTTCACTAAAGTAAAATTTGGAGCAATTCCTTTTGGTAATTCACCATTAGTATTAATTTCGTTTCCTTTTAATGTTATTTTTGCCATACCTTTAAATTTTAAATTTCTTTTGAGTTAAGACAAGGCTTTTTTAAAATCCTTACATCGACACAAACAAAAAAATGGCTGAACAAGAAATATATATGAATCGATGCCTTCAGCTTGCTGAATTAGGTAAAGGATTTGTGGCACCCAATCCTATGGTAGGTTGCGTTATAGTGCACGAAGGGAGAATTATTGGCGAAGGATATCATCAATTTTATGGACAAGCTCATGCCGAAGTCAATGCCATTCATTCGGTTAAAGATAAGAGTCTTTTAAAAAACGCAACACTTTACGTAAATCTAGAACCATGTTCGCATTGGGGTAAAACACCTCCTTGTGCCAATTTAATCATCGAAAAACATATTCCAAAAGTTGTTATTGGCTCAATAGATAGCCATTCAAAAGTTGCAGGTAAAGGAATTGAAAGGATGAAACATGCAGGAATAGACGTCAGTGTTGGTGTACAAGAAGATGCATGTAAAATGTTGAATAAACGGTTTTTCTCGTTTCACGAACAACATCGCCCCTATATTATCCTTAAATGGGCCGAAACACAAGACGGATTCATAGACATTGCTCCACAATTTAAATCGTCGCAAAAAGGGCTATGGATAACAAACGATTTGTGCCGAAAGCTAGTCCATAAATGGAGAGCCGAAGAAATGGCTATAATGGTTGGGACTAACACAGCAATTACGGATAATCCATCGCTTACAACTCGCGACTGGGCAGGAAACAGTCCCATAAGAATAAGTATTGACAAAGAACTTCAATTCCCAAAACAACTACATTTACTTGATGGCACAGTTCAAAGCATTATTTTCACTAAAAAAACCACAGAAAACCTTCAATCAATTGAATATATTACCCAAGATGAAATAACGATTGACTCTATGATTTTGGAGCTATATAAACGAAATATACATTCAGTAATTATTGAAGGAGGAACAAAGTTACTTCAAAGCTTTATCGACCAAAATCTATGGGATGAAGCTCGAATTTTTATTGGCGACAAAAAGTTTGTTGAAGGCGTTAAAGCTCCTCATTTCGAAGCAAAAATTTCGAAATCGGAAATGATAGAAGAAACACGTTTAGATTGGTATTATAATTCTTAGTTATTGTAATCGTAGGTTAATCAATCATTTTAATTTTCCAAAGATCGCAAAACCTCAAGATGTGCAGGAACAGCAAGTCCTAAAGCTTCGCTACGATCAACAACATACTTAGTCATACTGTCAATTTCGGCGATTTTGCCAGCTTCAATGTCGAGCTGCATAGAAGTTTTGTTTTCGTATGGGAGCTGAGCAAAACGCTCCATGCATTGTTCCACAATATGATCCGATAATCCTACTTTCAAGCATTTTCCTAGATTGGCTATTTCTTGTAATAAACTTCGCCATTCGGTACATTTAGCTTCATCGGCAAGTATTGCTCCAACAGGTAATGCATAACGCGACGAAATAGACGCCCACGAGCAGATGAAAATATATTTTTCCCAAACGGCTTTGGTTATAGCTTCAGTCAGAACTGCTTTTATTCCTGCTTCAATCAAAAGGGTTTCAATTTCCACGTATGGATCGACTTCGCCATTTTCGGAACCAAAATAAAGATTTCCGACACCACCCGTTTGGCGAACAACTCCAGGACTTTCGATAGCTGCACTCACATAAATACAACCATTTAAAACGGTCGCATCGGGCAAAACAGCTTGTATGCGTTTAGCATTATCGACACCATTAAGTGTGGAAATAACAACAGAATTAGCATGTAAATTTGCTTGTATACTTCTTGCAGCTTCTTCCAAATCGCGACTTTTAACGGTTATAAAAATAACATCGAAAAGTCCAGCATTTTCGGTCGATTCAAATATTTCGTTTGGAGAAACAATCGTCTCATTTTTGGTTACATAGCATAATCCCGATTCTTTGATTTTTCGGTAATGCTCGCCACGCTGCACAAAAACTATTTCGTGTACAGTACCTGTTGCATAAGTCTTACAAAGTTTACTGCCAATATATCCGCCTATGCCACCTATTCCTACGATTGCTATTCTCATGTTTGTTCGTTTTATATATTCTAATTCAAAGATACGAAATAAAGAGTCGATTTCTATGCAAATTAAAGAGAGTCCGATGCTGATATAAAATAATTTCATACCATTTTCCAATTAAACTAAGGTCTCAAAATTTCGTTTCGTTTCGTTTTAGACAAAACATCCATGCATAGCTTACCTATAGCTGTTAAAGGTAAAACACCCAATTTCATATTTCGAGAAACAAACAAAGCATTTTCATCGTAAATTTGTTACGAACTAAAACAAATTGAGTAAAGATGCTTAACCAAAGGTTGCAACAAAAATTGCTTCAAAAGCTTTCGCCACAGCAGATACAAGTTATCAAGCTGCTCGAAATTCCTGCGTTAATGCTCGATCAAAGAATAAAAGCAGAAATAGAGGAAAATCCTGCATTGGAATTGGAAGAAGACGATTTTGATGCAGACGAACCAATTGATAATGCTGATGATGATAGTGAAATAAATGATAGTGAAGATAGTGAGAGTGAATCGGAAATAGAATCGGATAACGAAGAAGAAGATTTAAAATCGGGCGAAGATTATGAGCTCGACGAGTTTTTTGATGAAGATGAATATTCTAATTATAAATTTAACACCAACAACGGAACACCCGATCACGACAATAAAGAAATACCATTTTCGGTAGGTAATACCTTTCAGGAATTTTTGGAAAACCAATTGGGACTGCAAGACATAACCGAAGAGCAACGTACTTTGGCAATGTTCCTTATCGGGAATATCGACGAAGACGGCTATCTGCGTCGCGAGATTGAAAATATAGTTGACGATATTGCTTTTAAACAAGGCATTTCGACCAATGAACGTGAGTTGGAAAAGGTTCTTGAAATTATTCATCGACTCGATCCTCCTGGAATTGGAGCACGCTCGTTGCAAGAATGCTTATTGCTACAAATCGACCGTAAGGATTTGAAAAAAAGCACGATTGCAATTGCCCGTGAAGTATTGAAAGATTATTTTGCCGAGTTTACTCGTAAGCATTATAGCCGAATTTTGGAAAAACTTGATATTGGCGAAGAAACGTTAAAAATGGCTATTGCTGAAATCGTAAAACTAAATCCAAAACCTGGAAGTTCGTTTAGCGATCCATTGCACAAAAGCACAAATAGTCAAACCATTATTCCCGATTTTGTATTGGAAGATATTGATGGTGAGCTTGAATTAGCATTAAGTTCTAGAAACATGCCCGACTTAAAAGTGAGTCGCACCTATTTGGAAATGCTAAGGGAATACAAAAATCCCAAGATGAAGGCTCGTGGTCAAAAGGAAGCTGTGACATTTGTTCGTTCAAAAATTGATTCGGCAAAATGGTTTATCGATGCTATGAAACAACGTCAATTCACCTTGCTAAGCACTATGCAAGCAATTGTCGATTTTCAAATTGAATATTTCCGTACGGGCGACGAAACTCGTTTACGACCAATGATTTTGAAAGATATTTCGGAAGTTACTGGTTTAGATGTTTCAACAGTATCGCGTGTAGCAAGTAGTAAATATGTGCAAACCGGATTTGGCGTATTTCAATTGAAATATTTCTTCTCGGAAGGAATGCAAAACGAAGATGGCGAAGAAGTGTCGTCGCGTGAAATAAAACAGATAATTCAAGATTTAGTTAAATCGGAAAACAAACGCGAACCATATACCGACGATGGTTTAGGCGATGAGCTTAAAGCCAAAGGATATATTATTGCACGCAGAACTATTGCAAAATATCGCGAGCAATTAAACATTCCCGTTGGCCGTTTACGCAAAGAACTGTAGGGTCAACCCTAGTGGTTGACCTTTTAATACCCCAATGAAATAATATGTTAATGTGCTAATAAAACAGCCAAAAGATATACGAAACAAGAAAATAAAAACCATACATGAATCTATCCTTTATCAAAAAAGACCGCATAGTGCCAATGGCTATTTCGGGACTTTTTCATCCATTGTTAATGCCGAGCCTTGGAGTTTGGTTTATTTTTAATTCAGGTTCAATGCTTTCGTTAATAAATCCTACAGTACAGCTAAGAATTTTGTTAATCGTTTTCGGATTCACCTTTATTTTACCTGCACTTATTTTACCTGTTTTCATCTATTTCCGATGGATGGGACATTGGGAAGCGAACGAACGAAACGAACGTATTTTCCCCATTGCAATAACAGCAGTAATTTATTATTTCACCTATTCGTTCTTGAGCGGACATCAGGTGTTGACGTTTATCGCATTGTTTATTCTTGCAACGTCTATAGTAATGATAATTCTGTTACTAGCCAATTTCTTTACCAAGATTAGTTTACACATGGCTGGAATAGGTGGCATTTGTGGCTTATTACTTTATATGAGCATTCGAATTTCGTCAATCAATGCTTGGTTTTTTATTATTGCATTAATGCTTGCAGGATTCATTGCTTTTGCTCGATTAAAATTAAATGCTCATTCTCCAATGCAGATTGTGTCTGGCTTTGCAACGGGAATTATACCAGTATTTACTTTGTTTATGTTTGTGTAATTTGAACTTATTCTTGTATGAAAAACATAGATAAAATAAGTTTGGAGAATGCTTATCGCATGATTGAATCGGGCGATATTGATACATTTGAAATTGGCACAACAAAGGGTTTACAGCAAATTCACAGCTATCTGTTTCGTGAATTATACGATTTTGCTGGACAAATACGAATAAAAAATATATCAAAAGGAGGTTTTAGATTTGCTAATGCATTGTATTTGAATGAAGTTTTAGCGAAAATTGAACAAATGCCTGAAAAAACCTTTAATGAAATTATTGCTAAATATGTTGAAATGAACATTGCCCATCCTTTTATGGAAGGGAATGGAAGAACAATGCGTATTTGGTTAGATTTACTTTTAAAGTCAAGACTTAAACAAGTTGTAAACTGGCAGTTTGTTGATAAGGTTTTATACTTACAGGCAATGGAAAGAAGTCCTATTAATGATCTTGAAATAAGAACATTACTTTCCGAAAACCTTACTTTTGAAATAGAGAATAGAGAAATAATATTTAAGGGAATAGAGCAATCGTATTATTACGAAGGTTACAAAAAAGAAGATGATGGTGAATAATGGAGAAGTAAATTTGTGCTTATGCCATTTCTTATTTCAAAATTATCTAAAATCAATCTCCCAACCCTGTTGACTTCGTCGATTGCTTCGCAATTCGCCAAGAGGGCTTAAACAGCCAGATTGTCCGAAAATTTATTTAAGCTAAAAAATTGTATTACTATCAAAAGATGAAAGAATCCACATTCAAACAAGCACTCGATTGGTTTTGTAAGGAACTTTCATCGTATTTTCCTCCGCAAGAGGCTCAAAGTTTGTTTTTTGTAATGATGGACGATGGTTTGGGTTATTCTAAATCGAAGATATTGAGCAATTACACCCAACAATTATCGATAACCGAAATAGAAAAAATAGCATCTGTTGTTCAACGACTCAAAGTTAATGAACCAATTCAATATATCTTGGAAAAAACGGTGTTTTGCGATTTGACATTTATCGTAAAACCTGGTGTTTTGATTCCACGTCCCGAAACCGAGGAATTGGTACAAATGATAATTTCGGAAAATAAGCAATCAGAAAATCTCGCAATTGCAGATATTGGAAGTGGAAGTGGCTGTATTCCTATTAGTTTGGCAAGATATTTAAACAAAGCCAAAGTTAGTTCGGTTGATGTTTCGGAAAAATGTCTTGAAATTGCCCGATTTAATGCTGAAGTGAACAAACTTTCAGTCAATTTTATTCATGCCGATATTTTAGATTCATCGAATAATGATCTTTTTCAAAATCTTGATATTGTAGTTAGTAATCCACCGTATGTTTTCGATTCCGAAAAAGCTGTAATGAAACCAAATGTTTTGGAACATGAACCGCACCTTGCATTGTTTGTTCCCGATAATGATCCATTACTTTTTTATCGATCGATTATCTTAAAAGCCTACAAATGGCTTGTTTCTGGTGGTAGACTTTATTTCGAAATAAATGAACAATGTGGAAAAGCTGTTGCCGATTTTGCTTTAGAAAATGGATTTTCGTCGGCTATTGTTTTACAAGATCTTTTTGGCAAAGACCGATTTGTGAAGGCTGTTAAGTAGTTGGAATTTTCGCTCTTGGCTCGAGTGGACTTGCAACTTGGCTCGAGCGGACTTGTAGTCCGTTCGTAATGTCCAAAAGATTCACGGACTACAAGTCCGCGCTAGCTCAGTATAAACTCGATTTTTATCTAACATTTCTCCCACTAAAATTATTCGAAAAATAATCAATCAATCGCTTTTATTTTTGCTTCAAAAAACGGTATTTTGTATTCGTGAATAACGTTTACAATGTGTGGTGAAATGAACAAACAACTTCTTCTTGGTGCTGAGGCAATAGCACTTGCGGCAATAGATGCTGGAATATCGGGAGTATATGCCTATCCAGGTACTCCATCTACTGAAATTACTGAATATATTCAACATTCGGCTGTTGCCAAACAAAATGGCGTACGTTCGAAATGGTCGGCAAACGAAAAAACGGCTTACGAAGCGGCATTGGGAATGTCGTATGCTGGCAAACGGAGCCTTGTCTGCATGAAACATGTTGGACTCAATGTTGCTGCCGATGCATTTATGAATTCTGCTACAACGGGCGTTCATGGTGGTTTGGTGGTTGTTGTTGCCGACGATCCTTCGATGCATTCATCGCAAAACGAGCAAGACACTCGTGTTTATGGACGTTTTGCATATCTTCCAGTTCTTGAGCCATCGAATCAACAGGAGACATACGACACGGTACGTTATGCTTTCGACCTTTCGGAAGAAGTGAAACTGCCCGTTTTATTGCGTATCACAACAAGGTTATCGCATTCGCGAGCAGTGGTTCAACAACAAACGGCAAAAGCTCAAAATGCTTTAAATCCATCTACTGATAAAAAGAAATGGATTTTATTACCTGCAAATGCTCGTGCTAATTATGCTTCGTTATTGAACATGCAAGGTCAATTAACAAAAATTTCGGAAGCATCGTCATTGAATAAAATAGTTGAGGGAAAAGGTTCGAAAGCAGTTATAGCTTTTGGCATTGCATTCAACTATGTGATGGAAGTGAAACAAGCCGAAAAGCTTGATATTCCCGTTTTGAAAATTTCGCAATATCCTATGCCCGAAAAATTAGTTATGGCATTTGTAGAAAAATACGATGATATTTTAATTGCCGAAGAAGGCTATCCTGTTTACGAAGAATTACTAAAAGGCTATTTTGGAAATGCAAAATTCCGTGGTCGTCTCGATGGTGCTTTGCCTCGTGTTGGAGAACTTTCGCCCGATTCGTTAGCTAAAGCTCTTGGTTTCGGAAATCAAACGATAAATGCAATTCCCGAAATTGTTACCAATCGTCCACCGATGTTGTGCCAAGGTTGTGGACATCGTGATTTGTATGAGGCAATGAATATTCTGTTCGAATCATATCCTGCAAAACATGTATTTTCTGACATAGGTTGTTATACGCTAGGAGCTTTACCTCCATTCGGGACAATAAGTACTTGCGTTGATATGGGAGCATCGATAACCATGGCAAAAGGAGCGTCGGACGCAGGTTTACATCCCGCAGTTGCGGTAATTGGCGATTCTACCTTTACCCATTCGGGAATTACTGGTTTGCTCGATGCTGTGAACGACGAAGTTGCCATAACCATAATCATTTCCGATAATTCAACAACTGGAATGACGGGTGGACAAGATTCATCGGGAACTGGCAAACTGTGCGACATTTGCAAAGGTGTTGGCGTAGACGAAAAACATATTCGTGTTATCGAACCATTGAAAAAGAACCTCGCCGAGAATATTGCAATACTGAAAGAAGAATTTGAATACCAAGGTGTTTCGGTCATCATTGCTCAACGCGAATGTGTGCAAGTGGCAATTCGAAATAAAAAGAAATTGGCTTAATTATTTATCAGAAAAGAGATGAACAAAAATATAATCATAGCAGGTGTTGGCGGTCAAGGAATTTTGACCATTGCATCTATTATCGACCTTGCGGCAATGAACATTGGATTACAAGTAAAACAAGCCGAAGTTCATGGAATGAGTCAACGTGGTGGTGCGGTTGAATCGCATCTTCGTATATCGGATTCCGAAATATTTTCGGACCTTATTCCTCGTGGTAAAGCCGATCTTATTTTATCGATCGAACCAATGGAATCGCTCCGTTATTTACCATTTCTATCGAAAGATGGAATTATTGTAACAGCGACAGAAGCGTATAAGAACATTTCAAACTATCCCGACGAAGCTTTAATTCAAAAAGAAATAGAGAAATCGGCAAAACATGTGTTTGTTGATGCATCGACAATTGCAAAGGAAGTTGGCAATATAAAAGCATTTAATGTGGTAATGTTGGGTGCAGCATCTGCATATATTGGCATAAGCGTCGATGAATTAGAAAAAGCTATCGAACAATCGTTTTCGGCTAAAGGGAAAGCGGTTGTTGATATGAATTTATTGGCTTTTAGAAAGGGAATTGAGAATAAGTAAATGAATCAGTCTTGTTAAGTTGATATTTTTAAAACTCACCCCCGGTGCTTCGCACCACCCTCTCTCTATACATAGAGAGGGGGAAGGTTTGCGACGCAAACCGAGGGTGAGTTTGAAAATCTAAACTTTAAGATATTGGCATAAATTAGTAATACTATGATTTGGAATCAAAACATTGAATGTGCAAGCAGAGAGCAATTGCGTGAAATTCAAAGCGAGCGATTGGTAAAAACGGTGAAACGAGTTTACGACAACGTTCCTTTTTATCGCGCTAAGCTTAAAGAAAAAGGTATTGAACCTGGCGATATTAAAAGTGTTGATCAATTGAAAGACCTTCCATTTACCGTAAAAACCGATTTACGCGACAATTATCCCTTTGGTTTATTCACCGTTCCACAATCGGACATTGTTCGTTTACACGCATCGAGTGGAACAACGGGAAAACCAATTGTAGTTGGTTATACCCAAAACGATATTGACATGTGGAGCGAGGTTGTGGCACGTTCATTAACCATGGCAGGTGTTACTAAAAACGATATTATCCAAATAGCTTACGGTTACGGACTTTTCACTGGTGGACTTGGCATACATTATGGTGCCGAAAAAATTGGTGCTTCGGTAATTCCTATTTCGGGCGGTAATACAAAAAAACAATTGCAGTTGATGGTCGATTTTGGTTCAACCGTACTTGCATGTACGCCATCGTATGCTGCTTTTTTGGGCGAAAGCATCGTAAAAGAAGGATTTAACCCTAAAGATATAAAACTAAAAGCTGGTGTTTTTGGTGCCGAACCTTGGACTGAGGAAATGAGATCGCAAGTTCAAAATCTTTTAGGCATTAAGGCATTCGATATTTATGGCTTGAGCGAGGTTGTAGGCCCTGGCGTATCGATGGAATGCGAGCATCAATGTGGCAGTCACATTCACGAGGATCATTTTATCCCCGAAATTATTGACCCAAAAACCTTGGAAGTATTGCCGTATGGCGAATTGGGCGAATTGGTATTTACGCCAGTTTCGAAAGAAGGAATGCCTTTGTTGCGTTATCGTACACGCGATTTAACTCGTTTACATGCCGAAAAATGTGCTTGTGGGCGTACCTTAGTTCGTATGGAAAAATGCTTGGGACGATCGGACGATATGTTAATCATCAGAGGTGTAAATGTGTTCCCATCGCAAGTAGAATCAGTTCTTTTGGAAATGACTGAAACATCGCCACATTATCAACTTATTGTTACAAGAGAAAATAATCTCGATTCTTTGGAAATAAAGGTTGAAATAGACGAACAATTCTGGTCGGACGAAATAAAGGTGCTTGAAGCATTGAAAAAACGAATTCATCATAATATTTCGAGTGTTTTGGGGATAAGTGCAAGCATCAAATTAGTTGAACCACGGAGTATTGAACGTTCCGAAGGAAAAGCTAAACGTGTTATCGATAATAGACATTTATAAAATAGTTTAATAATAAGAAACCCTTCGACAAGCTCAGGGTGACCAATGGCGAGACTTTCGTCATGCTGAGCCTGTCGAAGCATTTTTAAATTCAGTATTTAAGCCTTGTCGAGGGTTTGATTAATTTATTTTAAAAAATATAAAGTATGATTATAAAACAATTATCAATCTTTCTTGAAGACAAATCAGGTAGATTAACAGAATTGACCAAGATATTGGCCGAAAACGACATCAACATTACCGCATTAAGTATTGC